>Ga0181596_10003506_pt1 | contig 14552 bp, 12 predicted proteins | sample 041ome_6_FD_148655 | JGI IMG/M metagenome (GOLD analysis project Ga0181596, IMG submission 148655) | Coastal salt marsh microbial communities from the Groves Creek Marsh, Skidaway Island, Georgia - 041402US metaG (spades assembly) | ecosystem: Environmental > Aquatic > Marine > Intertidal zone... | reverse complement strand
TCTCCAAAATAAATAGGGGTTCTCGATGTCTACTCCATATGACTACCAGTTAGCCTCCGCGCAGCAAATGCTCGGCCAAGACTGTGTAATGCTAGACGCCGATATGGGAACAGGAAAAACAATCATTAGCTTAACGGCACTTAAACTGTTGAAGCACCCAAAGTGTTTGGTTGTCTGTCCTGCAGTGGCTGTCACAAACTGGCGCTATGAAGCAGAGAAATGGGGAACTCCCTCCGATAAGCTGGAGGTAATTTCCTATGATAAAGTTCGTCAAGCTAAAACCAAAACCTCCTTACTTACACAAGGGTTTGAGGTTTTAATTTTAGATGAAGCGCATTATTTAAAAAATCCTGAGTCCAAAAGAACTCAAGCTATTTATGGAACAGATGGATTAGCGACGAAGATTAGGAGGGTGTGGCTCTTGAGTGGAACCTTTGCCCCGAACAATGCAAGCGAGTACTACCCACACTTGCGTTGTCTATTCGGCAAAGATCTTCCGGCAGGTATCAATTCCTTTAGACAGTTTAAAGAATATTTCTGCGTTTCTGTTCTCCGTAAAGTCGGCTCACGCTATATCGACGTAGTCATTGGGAACAAAAACGTAGCAGAACTACGCACTCTTTTGCAAAAGACTTCCATTAAACTCGACAGCCAGAAAGTTCTCCCAGAACTTCCTCCTTTATCCTGGTCGCCGTTGGCGTTGGACGCTACATTTCCAGCGCAACTTGAGCAAGAATACACCGAGCTAACAGCCTTTATACAAAGCATTGAGGAAGGATCTGTCATTCCCCATACCTCATCGGTGATGAGAATGCGCAGACTGATAGCAGAAAGTAAAATCCAACCAATCACTTTATTTATAAAGGATTTTCTGCAAAACACAAAACAAAAACTAGTAGTTTTCTCACTACATTTAACACCTTTGCAAACTTTACATCACATTTTTAAGCAGGAATCTGTCTTGCTAACAGGCTCCGTGCCAACGGAAAAGCGTGGAGCAATAGTTCAACGCTTTCAAAAAGATGCTGGCACTCGCCTATTCTTTGGACAACTCAACACGGCAAACACTGCCATCACGCTCACTGCAGCTAGTCGAGTCCTCTTCATCGACCAATCTTTTATCCCAGGAGAGAACTTGCAAGCTGCCGCTCGCTGCCATCGGATCGGGCAGCACCACCCTGTCCTCGCTCAAGTAGCGATGATTCCCCAAAGTATTGACGAGAGAGTCTCTGAAATACTGCTAACCAAAAACCGTATGCTCACGGAGTTAGAATATGCAGATCACATTGACGCTTGATACCAACGACCAAGTAGATTTAATCTCCGCTCAGACTTTACTAATGAGCTTGGAGAAAACTCTTTCAGATACTCACGGAGTGGGAACTGTGGAAGAGATTGCTAAGAAGGTAGCCGAAGAACCTGTAGCAGAAGGAGTCACCCCGAAGTCACAACCCTCCGAGCCAACGCCCGACAAGCAGAGTGCTAGCCTTGCAGCAGTGCGAGCTTTGATTGCCAAAGCTAAACGTGCTTTTTCTGCAGATATAGTTAGTGAGAGTCTCACTACAGCAGGGCTTCCCACCAAGCTAGACTCGATGACCACGGAGGATTGTCATGCTGCGCTAACGGTACTGGAGGATCTGCTGGCCTCCAAGCCTAAGACGAAAGCCACACCAAAGGCTCAGCCGGAGCGCACAAAGCCCAAGGTAGAAGAAGTGGTAACTACAGAAGAGGGGGATGATGTTCCCTTCTGAAAAGGTTCCATCGGTCAATGACCGAATCAATCAGCGGAAGCGGCAACAGAAGAAGACGCCGGACATTACCAATGTTTTCCTCAAGCGTTGCCAAGAGGCTACTGCTGAGATCAATGCTCGAATACCAAAGTCACAGCAACCGAACATCGAAGGCGAGACTTTGTTTTCTGAAGCGATTCAACAGTACATAGCCAAAGGTGGAACCGTCACCAAGATTGCTCCTCGCTGGGTCACTGGGTCAATTGGCCGCAATGACGAAGGGGAGCGGCTAGATTACCTGGAGCTAGCAAATACCCCGCACTAGCGGGGCTGAACCAATAGTACTCTTGATACTGTCGCTGCATGTATGGATTCCCCCGCATCAGCGGGGCTAACCTAAAGGAGTTATATGGATGCAACCCTGCGTTTTGTTACCTTCCTAACTCTTTCAAGTTTAGGATTTCTTCTGCTTATTCCAGCAATGATTAACAGTATCAATTTCTGGATTCGAGTCTTCGACGTTAGCTTCAAGCTCTAAGGATTACCATGGCAAAGTTCAAAGTCAGGGATCAAGCCCACGCCAACTACCGAGCCACCGAGCCAAGCGCTCTGGGAAAAAGCTCAATTGAACCAAGTGCTGTCCCTCCAGCTTATGATCTGCATACGCCACTGGAAGAGCTAACAAAGGATCACCTGCGGTTCAGCGCCTCATGGATTGATGTGCTGCACCAACTCATTCAACGCTCCGTGCAAATGGAGCGTGAACTCAATGAACTAAAAACCAAAGGAGAAGCGAATGCTACTCAAGGATAAAATTGCTAGCAAAGCCTGGGAACTTTACAAGACGCACTTGGAGTTCCAGCTACAGGAAGTGCTAAATGGAGACAAAGCAGATGACGAAGAGGTTTGCTCCAACTGTGCGCTAGCCTTTGCTGAACTTCACACATCCGCTTTTGTTGCTAATGAAACCACATTGCTGAATGCAATTTGGCGGCACACAAACGAGGCCCAAGACCAAAAGGAGGAAGATGCCGGATGAACACGCTAGGCTTTCCGGTTCCAAGATGACGATCTGGGAGAATTGCTCTGGTGCAGCAACTCTCTGGGATCGAATCCCCACAATCGAAGAGCCTTCAGACTACGCCGCCGAAGGAACACTAGCGCATAGTGTTGCCGAGTGTTTACTTAGCGGCGACCACGTTACTGTCGAAGAGTACGAAGAAGTCAACGGAGTCTCTCTCCCTCTGGATATGAAAGAGTCTGTCGATTTCTATATCCAATATGTTGATGCTTTGTATGAAGCCGGAGAAATCTTTGTAGAGCGTCGAGTTAATTTCGATTGCATCGGCAGACCGGACTTGTTTGGCACAGTGGACTGTATGCTAGTTGGTAACAATCAACTGCATGTAATTGACTACAAGCATGGAGCCGGAGTGCCGGTCTCCATTGGAGAGGAGTTCCGCCCCAATCGGCAGTTGATGTACTACTTGCTAGCAGAAGTACTAGACACTGGCAGTACGCTAAACCTTACCTTTGAGGAACTTTACTCTGGCTTTTATAGAAACGGTGTCTTCATTCACATTGTACAACCCCGTGTTGCTACTAGAGTGCAGACGCTAGAGGTTAGCTGGGAAATGCTTGATGTATTCTACCAAGAGTTTTTAAAAGCGGTAAGGCTTACGGAAGAGCAAGACGATGTTGTTACAGATAAGCTTACGCTAAAGGCTGGGCCGTGGTGTCGCTGGTGTAAAGTGAAAGACCAATGCCCCGAATTTATTAATCATCATGTACAGGAGTCGATTGCAGATTTTGAGGTAATTAGTCAGACCAATGATGTGAATTGTCTTGACTCTTTACAATTATCTGAGCTACTATTAAAAGCAGAAAAGGTCGAGAAAACAATTCGCCTCTTACGCAACTTGGCAGAAGCCAAGTTAAAGAGTGGCGAAGATATTCTTGGATATGAACTTGTTCCGAAACGTGGAACACGCAAGTGGGCAAACGAGGATCAGGTTATCCAACACCTCAACAGTGCTGGGCTTGACCCCTTGAAGTATCTTTCGTTGCCAAGTCCAAATGCACTTCTTAAAAACATACCGCCAGCGATTCGACGCTACCTATCTGAAGAGCTAGTAGTTTCTGAATCAACGGGGCTACGTCTAGGGAAATATGGAGAATCTAAATCGTAGAGAAGTTGCTGCTCAGTTAGCAGTAACACTAGAAACGGTACGCAACTGGATTAGTTCTGGTCTGCTTGTACCGGACAAGGATGGTCTGATTGACGCTAAGCAATTAGCCGAGTTAGACCTGTCGAAGTATGAAGATAGTAAACAATGGGTAACCATTCAAAAGGCTTGTCAGCTACTGGATGTTACTCGCGCTACTATCTTTAACTATTGCGCCGCCAAGGTGCTTGATCGGGCTACGCTGAGAGGGCGTAGCTATGTGAGTCTGGACTCGATTCAAACTGTTTTGCTAGAGAAAAAACAGGAGATCGAAACCAAGATTCAAAACCTGCAACTAGAAATGGAGACTGTATGAGCAAGAAGTCCACTGTGAAAATGACCACACCAGAAGGATTCATCTATTTTCCTGTGTTGATTAAGCCGTTCCCAATCAACCAGCTAACCAATAAACCGCATGAGCATTACAACCTGCAGTTTATGATGGAGCCAGGGACAGATGATATGGAAATGCGCAAAGCTATTCTACGAGTAGCCGAGGAGTTCTGGCCTGATGGTGTTGTGGACAAGCGGCCAGAGCGTCCCACCACAGGGCAGACCTTCACTGTTCGTGACGCACTAAAGCAGAGAGTGATTCATCAGCCGATCCTCAACCACAATCTTGAGGCTGCAGGCTACCCCGAAGGTAGTAACTACATTCGAGTCAAGAGCAAGATGGAGCCTGTGATTGTAGACTCGCAGAAGGAAGTGATCTCAGCTAGCATGATTCAACCAGGAAACCGAGCTAAGCTGAACGTGTCTATCTTTGCGTATGCTAACGGTAGCAACCAAGGCGTGACCATCTGGCTCAATGCTATTCAACGCTTGGGTGAGGGTAAACCAATTGGTGTGGGTGGTATTGACGGCTTTGAAATCGAAACCCGTGAGCTAGAAGAGGAAGGCGTCATCTAGTAGTAAAGTTATTATCTCCAACTAGTGAGAGTCTCAGGAGGCCAGTGATTCACTTTGACCTTGAAACAAGAGCAACTGTGGATCTGCGGGTCTCCGGTTCTCATCGCTATAGTATTGATCCGCAAACAGATGTCTGGTGTCTATGTTACATAGATTCTAGCACGCAAACCAAAGGAACTTGGACTCCAGGTTCCCCTCCTCCTTCTTGTTTTCTAGAACCCTTTAATTCTTTTTGTGCATGGAACGCTCAGTTTGAGCGGAACATCCATGAAAATATTCTTGTGCCACGCTACGGTTTCATGCCGCTGGACATCGACCAGTGGGAAGATACTGCAGCTTGGGCTAGACAACTGGGCCTACCTGCATCGCTAAACAATGCAGGGATTGCCCTTGGTTTGCCTGTGGACAAACAAAAGGACAAGGCAGGTGCAGATGTGATGCGCAAATTGGCAAAGCCTAAAGGCTGGACAGACCGTGGCGAACCTATCTGGGTGGACGATGCAGATTTGTTAGCTCGGCTAATTGCCTATTGTGAAACAGATGTAGTCTCCGAGATGGAGATTCACCGCTTGCTAACTTCTATTAGCCAACACACTCCCAATACTAGGATTGATTGTTATGCAGGAAATTGAAGTCTTTCATTTCAATGAGTTGCTGAATGATCGGGGGGTAGGAGTAGATCGGAAAAGTATCAGTCGTTTGGTGGCTGTTGCCGATGAGCTTATGTCTCAGATTGAGTTAAATGTTGTGCGGCTTACAAATGGAAAAGTAAAAAGCGCAACTGCTGTTGCTCAAACGCTAACGTATATCCGCAACCAAGGTGTGGATATACCCAACCTTAAAGCTGAAACTCTTCAAGCCTACCTATCTCCTCCGAAAATTGATGAATTACCTAAAGATGTTCAAAGGCTATTACAATATCGGCAGGTAGCACGGCGTAGTTCTGTGTCCAAGTTTATTGCACTGCAGGAAACGATTAGCTCCGATGATCGGATTCATGGACTAATGTATTACAATGGCGCACACACCGGACGCTGGTCTTCCAAGCTAGTACAGCTACAGAATCTTCCCAGGGGGATTAAGCTAACGGAAGAACAAAAGGAAAACATTCTTAGCTATCTACATTACCTGGAACCTCCAGAGTTTTTGGAATGGCTAGTAGCCGAGATGTCCTCGGCAGGTTCCCCCGTGGATATTCTTGCGTCTATGATTAGGCCAATGATCTGGGCTAAGCCTAATCATAAGCTGATTGTCTATGATTATTCCAGCATTGAAGCCCGTGTACTAGCATGGCTAGCAGGATGCAAAGAGCTAATTCAAGCCTTTGAAAAAGACGAAGATGTCTATAAACTAATGGCTTCCAAAATTTACGGTAAACCTGTTTCAGAAATTGCCAAAGATTCTCCAGAACGACAGCTTGGAAAAGCTGCAGTACTGGGTTGTGGCTATGGTATGGGGTGGCAGAAGTTCCAACAGACAATGGCTGCTGGTATTGATGAGGCTACAGCAAAGTTTATTGTACATTCTTACCGAGAAAGCTTACCGGAAATAGTATTGCTATGGAACTCGCTAGATGTTTTATCAAAGGATATTACCAAGCAAGATAAGTTTGAGCGTAGAGCTAGTCAAGTATGCCCAAGCATCAGCTTTTACAAGCACAATAGTTTTGTATTTTGTAGGCTGCCAAGTGGCCGAGAACTAGCCTACCCCTTTATGGAGTGCAAGCTCAAGGTAGATCCGGTAAGTAATGAATCAAGAGAAGAGCTAACGTACATGGGCCATGCGCACAGTGGCCCTGCTTGGGTATCTAAATATATGTATGGAGCAAAGCTAGTTGAGAACATCGTGCAAGCCACTGCACGGGACTTGATGGTAGCTCACATGCTCCAGCTAGAAGCCGCAGGGTTTCCAGTTATTTTTTCTGTGCATGATGAGGTTGTTTGTGAAGTTCCCGATTTCCTTTGTGGAACTGAAGGCATTCAACACTTTGAAACAATCATGACTACTCCTCCAGAGTGGGCTACTGGATTGCCCCTTTCAGTGGACGGGTATGTCTCTCAGCGATACAGGAAATAATGAAAGCAATTGAACTGCTAGATCTGGGCTACCGAGAGCTAGTCCCTATTGAGCCAGGAACCAAGCGACCTGCTAAACCAATCAACGGGAAATGGATTACTGCAAATGACCGTGGGCCTGTTACGGAAGCTGACGCTCTTGAGTGGGACAAGCACGGAGCTAGCTTGGCGCTGCGAGGAAACTACTTTCCTTTTATAGATAGTGATGTGGATGATGCCGAGATCGGGGAGATCATCAAGCAGGAAGCCCTAGACTTTCTTGGCCCTGCACCGATACGCTACTCACGACCCCCAAGGTTCGGTCTTTTGTATAGCGTGGAGGATAAGCAACCCTTTGGAAAAAAGCTAACACTGTCTTTCAATATCCAAGGAATTGAAAAAGTTCAGCAAATAGAAATCTTTGGCAACAACAATAACTTTAATATTGCTGGAGTTCATCCGTCTGGTAGTCAGTACTATTGGGAGTACAATGGAGTAGAGATGCCTTCCTTTCTCCCACCGGATGAACTTACTGAAATTACCTTAGTAGATGCTCAAAATTTTATTGCGCATATACGCAATAAATTATCGCATCACCCACGGGTTAAAAGTTTCTCCAAGGAAGACACAGGAATAAGCCAGATCAATGACAATCTGCTAGCTCCAAGCGATTATGAGCTAGCTTTGACACTAGGTTTTGTCAATAACACTTACCAGGAGTTTAACCGAAACAAGATGATTGCTATGTGTGGCGCAATCAAGGGAAGTGTTGGGCTAGCGGAAGTCTCCGAAGATCAAGAGCGTAAAGAAGCCTTGGGCTTTGCCCTCTTTTCAGAATTTTCAGACAGGTGTCTGGATGCTGCACCCTACAATCAAGAGCAACTAGAGCATATTTGGGAGTCTACTTCAGTAAAAGCAGGGTATGGTTCTGTTTTACACTATGCCATGCACAACCCTGTCTATGCTCAGCAAGTTTGCATCAGTGGGTTTGAGATCGAGGAGGAAGACAACCACCAACCGGAACTTATTTCGCTAGAACCTGCTAGCCAAGCAGCCTTGTTTTCTCATATTGAGCTAGCAGATCGCTACCTCAAACAGCACAAAGACTTGGTTCGTTTCTACAAGACCGGAGATTCGCAGACCAAAGTTCAGTGGATTCTTCGAGAGAATGTAAATGATAGTCTTTGGAAAATAGACAACAAAAACTTTTTAGCAGACTCTCTGCGCCGCTACTGCGAAAGCCAAGCCAAGGAATGTTTCCGAATGCTGGAGCCGAAAGAAGCAACGGCTCAATTTAAAAAACTCTGTAAGGCAGAAGAGCAAGCTCGCCTAGCTACTCAGCTAACCAGTTACAGTAGCGTTTGTATTCTACCCGAAGAATGCAACACCGACCCTGACGTTCTCAATACTCCCGAAGGATTATTCAGTTTGAAAACCGGACGCGGGCTTCATCCTAGCGAATCACCTACTTTCCACACACAGACAACTTCTGTAGCTCCTGATTGGAATTGTCCGACCCCCCACTTCGATGAGTTCCTCAACTTTGTTACTGGTGGAGAGCTAAAGCTGGAAGTTCTTTTACAAAAATTTATTGGCTATGCTTGCACAGGCCGAGTGCAGGAGCAGATTTTCTTGTTCGCTTATGGAGATGGAGGAACAGGAAAAGGAATGTTCATTCGGATTTTGGAAGCAATCCTTGGGGACTATGCCACCACGGTCAACGCTAACGTAGTAGCCGCAGACTACCGTGGGCTAAGAGATGCAGAGAAACGCCACCCTGTTGAGCTAATGTCTTTTATGGGCAAACGTTTGATTGTAATCCAAGAATTTGGGGATCAGGACTACTGGATTGAGCAGCGTGTTAAAATGCTAACAGGAGGTGATACGATCACTGCAAGAGGAATGCACCAGAATTTTACTAGCTGGATTCCAACGCATACTTTGTTTATGGCAGGAAACCGCTTGCCCGAATGCCGCACCGTAGACCAAGCTTTGCTACGGAGAGTGCGCATCATCCCCTTCAAGCATAAAGCTACTGAAGAAATGATAGCTGAAAACTTTGAGAATCGTATCAAGCAGAATGAGCTACCTGGAATTCTAGCTTGGGCGATTGATGGCGCAATCAGTTGGTATCGCTCTGGGCTGGGAGAAATGCCGGAAGAAGTTATTGCAGACACAAAAGAATATTTTGAGAACAGTGACTTGCTTGGCAATTGGTTGCAGGAAAACACAGTTAAAGATACGACTGCTTTTTCTCCAATCAAACCAATGTACCAACGCTGGGCGCAGTACCAAAAAGAATCAGGAACTGCAACTGTAGACTCTATTAGAGTCTTTGGTGACAAGTTAGCTTTACGAGGATACCCCCGTAAAAAAGGGGATCGTGGGGCTGTTAGAGGTCATGGAGGGCTAAAGCTAATTGACCCGAACAGTGATGAACGAGTGCTTTGTCATCACTGTATGGGAACAGGAAGTGTTCCACTAACCACAGGAGAAACCGAATGAAAGAAAACTTTGAAGAAGCGACAAGCTTTGAGAACGCTGAGATCCTTCGACAACAAAAAGAGATTCGGAAATTGCGAGAAGAGATCCGGCTATTAGAAAAGCTAGCAAAGCTACGCAGTGTAGCAAATCAACTTGGAGTGGGAGACGAAGACGAAAGAGTTGCTCCGGTATAACTTGGTTAGGATATGGTTGCGATTGAAAACAAACCAATCGTAACCATACTCTTGCATTCGATTATTCAAATACCGATAACCAACTAAAGTCTTTACCTTTTATGGCGCGCCCACCAGGACTTGAACCTGGAACCTACTGATTAGAAGTCAGTATTGCTACACCTAGTTAGCGATGAATATCAGTGAGTTAGGGAATCCGGTTAGGATATGGTGCTTTTATCTGGGAGAGTTAGTTAGCTCAAAGAACTCAATTAGCTGTTGCAAACTTTGTCGATCTAGCTTTTTCAATTCATCTGCAATGATGTCCATTTTTACACGGGCCGTGTCCTGATACTCTCGCTCCAGTTCTTCTGTCAGAAACCCTGCGTTCGATGCCTTCGCTAGTTTCTGCTCTAATTCTGAACCTATCTTTGCGGCCCGATAGCGTAGGTTCGACAACCTTTTGTCCATCTCACCGCCTAGATCAAAGCCATAGCTATTCACTCCAAGTGCATAGGCTAGCGCTTGGTAGAGATTGCTTTTCACATTACCGTGATAGTCCAGCACCGTGGACTCTCCGAATACTGGCAGGTTATAAACCCCAGCCTCTGCTGCCGCAGCATCAATCAATCTGCGCCCTAGCCCATTGGTTGCGAACATCTGTGGCGCTAGCACATCGTAAGCCCACCAGAAGTAATCATCAGCTAGCTCACTAGGCAAAGCGTTTTCATCTCTTGCAATAGGTCGATCTCGAAACGCATCATAGCCTGTAGTAGCACCAATAATGGAAGTCATAATTGGATTACTTACTGCTCCAGCTTCCTTTAGTGCTGCTTTTATATCGCCCCTAAAGAGAGACATAAGCAATGCTTGATGTGATCCGTAAGGAATGATGTACTGCATATCCCACATCAGTACGTTGTTTCTCTCCTGATCTCCACCTATCGGAGTGATTAGGCTGCCTTTTTCCCGTACCCAATCTGGCATTAGGCTTTCAAAAGTCTCTTCCTCTTCATCATCCCACCTATATTTAAAGGCCGAATAGATTCCATAGTTTAGCGCAAGAATCGGTAGCAGCCGCAGGTAGACTCGCGGATCTCCGCGTCTTCCTGTTTCTGGATTAACCCGAAGTGGGTTGCCTTCCTGTAAAAAGTTAGCAAAAAATGGTGTGGCTTTATAGATCCAGGTAATAAATGGTGCGCCTAGCACAGAGCGTCTAGCTCTGCGGATCATCGGGGTCACCTCGGAGTAATCGAACAGCGGCTTGTTCGCCTCAATCAATGCCTCCGATTTGGTCATCCCTCGCTTTTCTTCCATGTAGCGAGCAAAGGACAGCTTGTGAGCTACCTCAATTGCTTGATAGACCTTGCCTGTGTTTTCTCTCAGCCAGTGATAGCTATCCTTGCCTTTGACTTTTGCTTTAAACAGGAACGTCATAAACTCTTGCGGAGTTTGTGCAGTCTTCAGTCGATCAAAGGAGGCACGGTCAATCTCGCGTAGCTCGTTGGCGCTAAAGGTAGACTTGGTTAGCCCTTCATCCTTGTATGCCTGATAGTCTTCAGACTTTTTAATATCAAACTCATGTCGAAACACATCCATCGCAGCTTTTAAATTGCGAGGTAGCTGCTGATGAATTGGCATCCCTGCTAGCGCCATCATCATCATGTTGCTGTATGTGTTTTTAAACCAGGAGGGTACGTTAGCCGGAACCTTGCCCCACTTCCACAAGTCTGTGAAGGCTTCCAGTGTCTTGTCAAACTCCTGTGTCTTGGTTTGCCCAAGCGCATTGGTGATTTCCAGATCACCGAGCAAGTCATCATAGATTTCTTTGCGCAGCAGCATCCCCGCAAAGGCTCCATAGCGCGGCAAGTCTGGTACTTTTTCCCACTGGTTTCTATCGTGGTCTTGCCCTAGCGCATTCTCTGTGCCTAGTCTTCTTAGCACATTGGATACTTCAATAAAGTATTTTTGTTTATCTCCACCCATTGTGCTGTTTGCCATTTCCGCAACACGATCTGCTTCCTTAATTAAAAAAGTAGCAGTGACTGAGCGGTTCTTGTCATTCATCTCCAGCACATCCTCACGCAACACCTCCACCCAATCGTAGCCTGTTTGCTCTAGCGCCTCCTCTAGAATATCTTTGTAGTTGATGGATACAAAAGAATCCTCTCTTACCCAATCGTAGCGCAGATCATCCTGCACAACGATTCCGCTTTTGTTTAAACGATTCCTTCGCTCCAATTGATCCTTTGGTGCATCGGCTGGAAGATTCACAAAAGGATTCTCTGCCAAGTCCATCTGTCTTCGCTGCTCTGGAGTCGAGCTAACCACCTTGATGAGCTTGAACAACTCCAGCAAAGCCATGTCTCGATTTGGTTGAATCAAGGCCCGTGCTGTCAGGAAGGTTGGATCTTTGATCTCACCCCAGAACTCACGAATGTTTGGGCTGATGTCTCGACGGAACTTTAAATACTCTAGTCTGGAAACAGCCCGTCCTGCGGCAAAAGCTTTACGGTCACCATCATCCAGCAGATAGATCATGTACTTTCGCGGAAGGTATCCGCCATCGTACTTGTTGAGCGAATCCTCGCTAATCATACCAAAAGCCAACAGCCTTCTTCCTGTTTCTTGGATAGCTTCTCTGGCTTCCAGAATTTTAGCCTGACGCTCTGGGGATAACAGGGCCAGGATTGCTTCTCGTTCTTCTTTTTCTTTTAGCGTAAAGGCTTTGAAGATGTTTTCGATTTCTACAACATCCGTAGCATCCTCAAAACTTCTGGACAATGCGCCAAAGGTATCTTCGACTTCTCCAATGACTCCAGCAAAGCGGTTCTTAAAGGCTCGGTACTGGTTTGCACCCTTGACTCCTAGCTCATTGAACGGATCAAAGAAGTTCTTAACTAGACGAATTGCTTTCTGAATAAAGTTCTTATTCGACAAGCGATTCGGTGGGTGGTCTTGTCCGCTTTCAGAGTAAAGGTATTGCTCTTGGATTGCTGGATCATAATCATTAAACAAAATAAATCCATCTTCGTCCTGTACTCCACGGATTCCGTGCATTAGCATTTCCATTGACGCGGCTTGTTCATCGCCAAGCTGGTCAACCATTCGGTCATAGATCTGCTGGCCTGTTAGCTCTGCGCCATACATATCCTCTAGCATATTGCGCACATGCGGCGACTGCTCTGCTAGCGTAGAGCGCAACTGCAAAAAGGTATTCCGCTTCGGTAGCGCGGCGCTAAGTCTTAGCGAGCGCTCTGGCGCTAGCGCCTCATAGGCTTTTAGCTTAGCGCTATTAGCGCGAATAAACTTTAGCGTCAGGTAGTTGTTGACTAGTTGAGTCTCTACACGAACGGCTTCATCGACATCATTTCGCTCAGCCGCTTTCTTAGCGCTAGCTCTTAGCGCGATGTTCTCCATTTCATATAGCTGCGCTAGGTCTTTTAGCTCGACGTTCATGGTTCTAGCGCGATGGTTTAAATCATAGAGGGCTTGACGCTCATTCATATTCCGTGGCTCTTCGTCGTAGCGATAAGCCGTCATCGGAAAGGCAGCACGGAAGATCTCAGGTCGTGTGCGCATGTAAAAATCTTCTAGCTCATCAAACGTATCAAACTCCAAGCCCTTGATGCCTCTGCGTGAAAGGCTATTGGGCTGGTAGTTTTCGCTCATCAGGTAGTGGCGATTCTGAAGCAGTGCGTTTTCTTGTGTATCATTCGGGTTGTCACGCAGATACTCCATCAGCGGAGCAACATAGTCTGCAACAAAGTCTTCTGGTATCTCCACCCGTAGCATCTGGTAGTTAGCTTTCTCTGCGTCATACTCTGGGTCTTTCAATTCCCCGATAAGTTCTGGGGCTACGTTGTCATCTCTCTTGTAGCGATCCGTAGCGTCTAGGTCTACATTCGCTACCATTGGGTCAACGTCTTCGGGCTTGACTAAGCTAAACTTAAAGTCATATCCACGGAACGGGCCGACTCCTGCCATCGGCTTTTCTCCAAGCATTCGCTTGAGCTTGCGCCGAATCTGGTAGCGATACAAAAGATTCTGACCACCTGCTTCTCCTTGTGTAGCTTGGCGTACTTGACCTGCCGTGGGGAAGTAGAACACTCGCACACCGTCATAGGCTTCGGTAATCAAATGATCGGCTAGCATCGGGTCAATGTAGGCTGCCTCCTCAAAGGTGCTGGAGAACGGGTTGACTGCACCGCTTGCGTAGTTCTGCCCAAATCTTGTGTTGTCAAACAGTTGCTCTGATTGCGCTTTGGATCGGGCAAATAACTTTTTATACTTGTTGATTTCTTGCGTAAGTTTCTTTACGCGAGCATTGGTTTCTCTTAGTTGTCTGCTGTCAAGGCTGGTTAGCTGGTCTGGAGGTATGTTAAAAAGTTCGTTTTGTTTTGCTTCGATAATAGTCTGATAGCGTTTAGCTTCTGGAGATAGCGCCTCCCCAACGGCAGGTAATAAATTATCTATTTGATCTTGCGTGTACGCCCCACGGGCCGAGGCAGCCCCTGCTTGCATACCGGATTGAACTTCAAAAACAAACTGAGCCTTGGGTTCATTGTCTTTTCTAGGCAGCATGAAGCTACGAATATGCCCAATTACATCATTTAATTCCCAATGGCCTTCTTTGGCGGCGGTGTAGCGATTGGAAACCATCCCTAGTTTCGTGCTAACTTCTTTTCGGTTGTTATTAATTACAACAACCTTGGCTTTGTAGCCTACTTGCTTTGCAAACGCTTGAGAAATCTCATACGGTTGTGAGCCGCCATCATCTGCCCGACCAAGTAAATTTTGTGGAGAAAACTCTGCGTAATCTTGTGAAACATAAGTTCGGAAAGTTGGGTAGTTCCCGCCAATCATATGGTCGTAGTACAAAGCCCAATCAGAACCTGTCATAGAAGCTGCTGATGGATCATAAAATCCATCTCCTTGAGTAGCTACAGCTTGCATCGGATCAGTAAACTCAGGGTC
>Ga0181596_10003483_pt1 | contig 14610 bp, 15 predicted proteins | sample 041ome_6_FD_148655 | JGI IMG/M metagenome (GOLD analysis project Ga0181596, IMG submission 148655) | Coastal salt marsh microbial communities from the Groves Creek Marsh, Skidaway Island, Georgia - 041402US metaG (spades assembly) | ecosystem: Environmental > Aquatic > Marine > Intertidal zone... | reverse complement strand
CGCGATGGACTGCGCGCGCGCTCGAGATGTGCGCGACCTGCCGCGCGAGAAGGCCGTCCTGCAGCTGGCGCGCGATCCGGGCGACGGTGCCGTCCCAGCTCTTGTCGGCGAGGCACGTTTGCGCCTCGGCTCTCCAGGCGGCGCTGGTCCGCGAATCGGCGCTGAGCAGCGCTTCGCACGCGGACACGAACCCGCGCGCGTCCGCGGCGATGCGGATGCTGCCGAGCGTGCCATAGGTCGCGACGACATCGGCAATCGGGGTCGAGACCACCGGAAGCCCGCTCGCCATGTATTCGGGAGTCTTGGTGGGGCTGATGTAGCGCGTCGAGGCGTTGAGCGCGAACGGCATCAGCGCCACGTCCCAGTGCACCGCATAATCGGGCAGCTGCGCGTAATCGCGCCCGCCCAGCCAGTGGATATTGGCGGCGCGCGGCAGATCGTCGGGGCTGATCTTGACCACCGGGCCGATCATCACGAACGCCCAGTCGGGGCGCAGCGCCGCGAGTTCGGCGAGCAGCGCCAGGTCCATGCGCTCGTCGATCACGCCATAGAAGCCGAGGCGCGGACGCGGCAATGCTGCCTGGTCCTCGGGCTCCGCAGTGATCGCGGCGTCGCGCGCGAAATGCGCGATATCGACGCCCGAAGGATAGCAGTGGACGTTCGGATGACGGCTCCGCCGCGCCTCGTAGAGGCTGCGCCCGCCGCACAGCACCAGGTCGGCGCGCGCCATCAGGCTCGCCTCGCGCTGCGCGATATCGGCGGGCGCGAAGGCGAAATTGGCGAGCTCGTCCATGCAGTCATAGACGGTGAAATCGGGTTGCATCGCGGCGCTGAACGCCAGCATCATCGGGGTATAGTACCAGAAGACCAGAGGCGCGCGCTTTTCCGCAACCTCGGCCTGCAGCAACGCGGCGAGCGCCGCATCGATCGCGGCACCGTCCAGCGCTTCGGGCAGCACCGGCACCAGCCGCGTCACCTCGCCTTCGACGCTGCTGCGGTCGAGACGCGGGGCCTTGCACGCTCCATCGAAGCGCGGTTCCTCCCAGTAGAGCACGTCGAAATCGGCGGCGAGACGGGTCATGATGTGCTGCGGCCGCTGGAACACCAGGTCCCAGCGCAGGTGCGAGAAGCAGACTATTACCGGGCGCGCCGAGGGGGCAGGGGTCTGGCTGTGCTGGAACGGGCGGTGCATCGGGAGTCTCCGGGTCGAAAGGGGTCGCCAGCGCCGGAACGGGCGGGCGTGTCGCTAGCGGACAGGCCCGGCACCTAGCCCAGTCCGCGCCCGGGCAATCTTACATAGGTGATGCTGCGTCGATCGGACCCGATTCCGCGCAATCTGGCCTATGCTGACCCATGTTATTGGGCATCTTCGCAGACACGCCCAGCCTTGCACCATCGCGCCGGGTCACCCCGCCCCGGCCCTATGGAGTAACTGACATGACCGATTTTCTCGGTTTTCCGCTGCTGGCGCTCTGGATCATGGGCGCGCCGCTGATCGGTGCGCTGATCAGCCTCGCCATGCCGGCCCCCAGGCACAACACCATCCCGCGCACACTTCGGCGCGAGGAGCGCGTGGGCAATGCAGCGACCATGACGACGGCGCATCCCACCACCACGGCAATCTGACCTCGAAGCCCCGGACCAGCGTGTTCCGGGGCTCGCTCCACCAAAAGGAAAACCCCTCGCATGTTCACCCACAACAAACGTTTGCAATATACCGTCCGCGTGTCCGAGCCGAACCCGGTACTCGGATCGCTGCTGCTCGAGCAGTTCGGCGGCCCCGATGGCGAGCTCGCCGCCGCGATGCGCTATTTCACGCAAGGCCTGGCCGAGGAGGATGCGGGCCGCAAGGACCTGCTGCTCGACATTGCCACCGAAGAGCTGAGCCATCTCGAGGTGATCGGATCGATCGTCGCGATGCTCAACAAGGGTGCCAAGGGCGATCTGGCCGAAGCCGCGCTGGAAGAGGCCGACCTGTACCGCTCGCTCACGGCGGGCGGCAACAGCCATACCCAGGCGATTCTCTATGGCGGCGGCCCGGCGCTCACCAACTCGTCGGGCGTGCCATGGACCGCGGCCTATGTCGATTCGCGCGGCGACCCGACCTGCGACCTGCGCAGCAACATCGCCGCCGAATCGCGCGCCAAGATCGTCTATGAGCGGCTGATCAACGTCACCGATGATCCGGGCATCAAGGATGCGCTGGGCTTTCTGATGACGCGCGAAATCGCCCATCAGAAGTCGTTCGAAAAGGCGCTCTACACGATCGCGGACAATTTCCCGCCGGGTAAGCTTGGCGCGATGGGTGATTATGATTCGCTCTATGTCAACGCGTCGACCGGCCCCGGCGATACCGAAGGCCCGTGGAACAGCGGCGACCAGTGGCAGCGGATCGACGATCTCGAGGCGCACGGCCCGGTCGATGGCGGCGACGGCACCGCCGAGGTCGAACTGTCCAAGGACCAGCTGCGCACCGTGCTGGCGATGGCCGAGCGCACCGCATCGGACCCCACGGTCGATCCGGTCACCGGTGCCGAACTCGGCATGAAGCAGGTCTGAGCCTGACGTGACGATGCCCGGCATGACCGCTCGCCACCCCGCCCAAGCCGATGGATGAACTGGCGATCCTGGGCATTGTCGGCAGCCTGGTCGCAGGCGCGCTGACCGGGCTGGGCGGGGTGGTGGTCATGCTCGGGCGCGCGCCCGATGCCCGGCGGCAGAACCTGCTGATGGGTTTTGCCGCCGGGGTGATGATCGCGGCCGCGTTCTTTTCGCTGATCATCCCCGGCATCGCGCGGGCCGAGGCCACCGGATCGTCGCGCGAGATGGCGGCGGTGATCGTGATCGGCGCGGTGCTGCTCGGTGCGCTGGCGATGGCGCAGCTCGGCCGCGGCATCGATCGGATCGCGCGCGCCCGGCTGGCGAAGCTGCCCGGCTGGCTTGCCGACGATGCCGAACATCGGCGCATCCTGCTGTTCATCCTCGCGGTGACATTGCACAACATCCCCGAAGGCACTGCTGTCGGCGTCAGCTTCATGTCGGGCGATGCCAGCCTGGGCTGGGCGACCGCGCTTGGCATCGGCATCCAGAACATTCCGGAAGGGATGGCGGTGGCGGCCGCGCTCTCGACCTTGGGATGGAGCCGCGCGCGCTGCATTCTCGCGGCGCTCATGACCGGGCTCATCGAACCGTTCGGCGGGGCGATCGGCGTCGCCATCGTCCAGACCTCGAACGCTGCGCTTCCCTGGGCGCTGGGCTTTTCGGCCGGCGCGATGCTGTTCGTCGTGATGGCTGACATCATCCCCGGAACCAGCCGCCGGATCGAGCACGGATCGGCAACCCCTGCGCTGATGGCGGGTTTGGCGATCATGATGTTTCTCGACGTGACCCTGGGTTGAGCCGGGCACGCACCCTCCCCTCATCAAAGGATCTTCCCCATGACCAAGACCAAGACCGTATCGAAGATGCAGGAAGCCGAACTGCCCGGCCTCGAGGCCGAGCTCGACCCCAAGCCCGAATGGCAGCCGCGCTATCCCGGTTCGGGTCGGCTTGAGGGCAAGGTCGCGGTCGTCACTGGCGGCGATTCGGGGATCGGCCGCGCGGTGGCGGTGCTGTTCGCGCGCGAGGGCGCGAATGTCGTGATCAGCTATCTCGAGGAGGACACCGATGCCGAGGCCACGGCCGAGATGGTCGAGGAAGAAGGCGGCAAGGCGGTGATCATCGCGGGCGATATCGGCGAGCGCGACCATTGCCGCGAGGTCATCGACCTTGCCATCCGCACGTTCGGCCAGATCGACATCCTGGTGAACAATGCCGGCGAGCAGCATCCCGACAAGGAGATTACCGACATTTCGGACAAGCAGCTCAAGCGGACCTTCCAGACCAATGTCTATGGCATGTTCTACATGGTGCAAGCCGCGATGCCGCATCTCAAATCCGGCGCGACAATCATCAACTGCACCTCGGTGACGATGTACAAGGGCGCGGACGAGCTGCTCGACTATTCGGCGACCAAGGGTGCGATCACCGCGTTCACGCGCAGCCTGTCGCAGAATCTGGTCGAAAAGGGCATCCGCGTGAACGGCGTCGCGCCGGGACCGATCTGGACCCCGCTCAACCCCTGCGGCGGCGCGAGCGAGGAGAAGCTCGAGCATTTCGGCGAATCGACCCCGATGGGACGCCCCGGCCAGCCGAACGAGGTCGCGCCTTGCTTCCTGTTCCTCGCCTGCGAGGATTCGAGTTACATGAGCGGGCAGGTGCTGCACCCCAATGGAGGGGTGATCGTCGGCAGCTGATTTGCGGCGAGCGGTGCGACGAGCCGCGCCGTTCCTAACCTGTGCAAGGGCCGCTGCCATCCTTCGTCCTGACAATGGCGGCAGCGGTCCGGAGCGCTTCTGCTTCCCCGAGAAGCGCAACCGCAATGCAGGAAAGGAAGTCTCAAGTGGCTGATAACAATCAGAACTGGAACGACAGTGACAGCAATCAGCAAGGTCAGCGCCGACAGGAAAACGACTATGCGCGCTCGGCGAGCCATCAATCCGGCTATGCCGGGCAGGGCCAGCCGCAGCAGCAAGGCGATAACTGGGGTCAGCGCGGCCAGGGGGATTACCAGCGCGGCCAGCAGGGCGGCAACAACCAGGGCGGCGGCTGGGGCCAGTCCGGCTCGTCGGGCCAGTCGCACCAGCAGGGGGGCAGCAACTGGCAGCATGGCGGCCATTTCGCCGATCCCGCGCAATACGGCGGTGGGGGCTCGGGCCAGGGCGGCGGCTATGGCGGCGGCAGCGGCTTCGGCCAGTCGGGTCAGGACTATGCCCAGGTCGGCGGCTTTGCCCAGGGCGGCGGCTGGGGCGGCGCAGGCCAGGGCCAGCAGAACCGTTCGTCGGGCTATGGCCAGTCGAATCAGGGCTATGGTCAGCCCACCGGCTATGACCAGCAGGGCGGCAATGGCAGCCAATGGGGCCAGTCAGGCGGTAGCGGCGGTCAGGGCGGCTATGGTTCGTCCGGCTTCGGACCCTCGGGCGGCTATGGCTATTCGGGCAGTCAGGGCGGCCAGTCTTCGGGCTATGGCGGCGGCATGGCCGGCGGCTATGGCCAGTCCTTCCAGGGCGGTCAGAACCAGCAGGGTTCGGGGCGCTATGGCCAGAACCAGCAGGGGGGTGGTCAGCAGGGCTGGGGTCAGCAAGGCGACAATGCCGGGCACCGGCACCAGCACGACCCGCATTATTCGAGCTGGCGCCAGAAGCAGATCGAACAGCTCGACAGCGACTATGATCGGTTCAATCAGCAGCGGCAGAGCCAGTTCGACCAGGAGTTCAGCGAGTGGCGCTCGAAGAACCGACAGGATGACGAGCGCGATGGCGCCAGCGCGTCCGGTTCGTCTTCGGGACTCGGCAAGACCGAGAAGCCCAAGACTTAACCTGGGTTAATTTTAATACAAATCAGCAACTTGGGGGGCATTTCGCCCCCCGTTTTTTTCATCTCGTCGCGAATCCGGCACTAACATATACCAGTATAAGGACGGGCGTTCAGCCAACTGAAAGGGTGCGAGTGGAGGGACCTAGCAGAGAGACACCGTAATCATGAACATCCATGCGAGCTTGCCGATCGCGTTTCCGTCTCAACCCCGCCACTCCCCCAGTTCCATCGAGCCGCGTTGCGATTTCATCCAGCAGGGCGACACCGTCGTCCGGCCGCGACTCGTCCTGGAAGGCTGGGCGGCGGGATATCGCATCACCTTTGACGGTCGGCGCCAGCTGACCAACCTGTATCTGCCCGGCGAGATCATCGGCGTCTGGCGCAGCAACCAGCCCAGCTTCTACCACGCGGTGATGTCTATCAGCCGTCTGCAGCTGATCGAGTTCGGCTCGCTGCCTGAATCGGACGTGGTCGAGCTGGAATGCGCGCTGATCGAGCGCCAGCTCGAGAACAGCATCTTCCGCCTCGGCTGCCTGAGCGCCTATGAGCGCATGGCGCATCTGTTCCTCGAGCTGGGCGAACGGCTGGCGATGCGCGGCCAGGGCGAGGCCGACAGCTATCACATGCCGCTGACCCAGGAACTGCTCGCCGATCTCGTCGGCATCTCGTCGGTGCACGTCAACCGGACGCTGCAGCAGATGCGCGCCGACGGCGTCATCCGCCTCGTCAATTGCCGTCTCGAGATCCTCGATCGCGAGGAACTGGCCGACCAGGTCAATTATCAGCCGCTTTTCTGAACCCATGGCTGAACCCGATCGGGCGTGCGCCGTTACCCCTTGATGGACCAATCCGGAATCTGGGAAATGCTGCGCACGCCCGCGCTGGCTGCGGCAATGGTTGCGGTTGCGCTGGTTGCACATGCCGTCGTCATGGCGATCGCCAACCGCATCGCGCGGCGCACCAGCACGCTGCAGGACGAGGCCCTGGTTTCCTCGATCCGCCAGCCTTCGCGCTGGATCATGGTCGCGCTGGTGCTGCTCGGCACCGACAGCCTGGCGGTGCGCGGTGACGAGGCCGCCGCCGCGCTGACCGGCGCGGTGCGGGTGATCATGCCGCTGCTCTGGGGCTGGCTGGTCATCGCGATCATCCGTTTCGTCCATGGCTATATCGAAGCGCGATCCGATGTCAGCGCCGAGGACAATCTCGCCGCGCGGCGCAGGCGAACGCGCGCGGACATTCTCGCCCGCATCGCGATTGTCATCGTCGGGCTGGTCAGCATCGGCCTGTTGCTGCTCAAGATTCCGGCGGTACGAGAGATCGGTGTTGCGCTGGTCGCCTCGGCGGGCCTCGCCGGCTTGGCCTTCGGCGTCGCCGCGCAGCCGCTGCTCAAGAACCTGGTCGCGGGCATCCAGCTTGCCTTTACCGAGCCGGTGCGGATCGACGATGTGCTGGTCTATCGCGGCGAATGGGGCCGGGTCGAGCGGATCACGCTCACCTATGTCGTGTTGAAGATCTGGGACGACCGCCGCCTGGTCATTCCGGTCTCGAAGCTGCTCGAGGAGCCGATCGAGAACTGGACGCTTCAGACCAGCCATCTGCTCGGCACCGTGATGATCCATGCCGATCATGCCGCCGATGTCGAGAGCGTGCGCAAGGTCGCGCTCGAGGCGGTGCGTGGACACCGGCTCTGGGACGGACGGGTGGCGTTGCTCCAGGTGACCGACATGACCGCCGACATTCTCGAGCTGCGGGTGCTGATGAGCGCGCGCAATGGCGGCGAGCTGTTCGATCTGCGCTGCGACGTGCGCGAGGCGGTGGTGCGCTTCATGGCCAATGATCTTCCCAATTCGCTCAACCGGAGCCGCCTGGCGCTCGAACCCCTGGAGCTTTCATGACACTCGACTGGATTTCCGTTGTCGGCACGGTGGGCGCGTGCGCCTCGGTGGCGAGCTTCACCCCGCAGGCGTGGAAGATCATCCGCGATCGTTCGACCGAGGGGCTTTCGCTCGGCATGTTCGCGCTGACCAGCCTGGCCTTCCTCGCCTGGACGACCTTCGGTCTGCTCAAGGGCGAATGGGCGCTGATCATCCCCAATGCGATCTGCCTGTGCTTCGCGCTGTTCATCCTGGGCATGATCGCATTGCCCCGGCGCAAGACCGAAGAGGTGGCCGAAGCGCTCGACCCTACCACCTGAGCCAGCCTATGTTGCTGCGATGATCGGCGCGGAATGGCTTCTGGTGCGCGAGGAGCCGTCCGATGAATGCCGAGAAACGCCGCGAGCTGGCGCGCGACCGCACCGATCTAGCGGAGGATCGCACTGTCCTGGCGCATGAGCGCAGCTTTGCCGGATGGGTGCGCACCGGCATGGCCGCCGTCGGCATCGGACTGGGATTTAACGCGCTGTTCCGCGAGCTCGAACCCGAATGGGTGCCCAAGGCGATCGCCAGCGTATTCCTGCTGGTCGCGATTTATGTGTTTCTCTCCGCCGACCGGCGCGCGCGGCATATTGTCGATCAGCTCGAAGCGCATAGCGTGTCTGCGCTCAAGCCGATGCGCATCCGGCTGCTGTCCTGGCTGCTGTCGCTGGCGACGCTGGCCCTCATCGGCGCAATCTGGTGGCTGGTCTAATCCGACGGGTTGGCCAGTCCGCCCAGTTCGGGATGCGCGGCGACCTGCTGCTCGACATAGCGCGCCGCCTGTTCGGCCTGCTTGCGCCCCAGATGCCAGTCGAGAATCTGCATGCCCGGCACGATCGGCGGGCTCAATAATATGTCGCCCTCGCGCAGCATCGATCGCGAGGCAATGCGGCTCGCCACCACCATCGATCGCTGCATGATTTCGACGATCGAGGGGAAATCGCTGTCGGACTTGCGCCGCAGCAGCAGATCGCGGATCAGCTGCCCGCGACGCCGCAGCGACTGGTAGGCGGCCTTGATCCGCCACACCTGTCCCGCCTCGCCCAGCGTTACGACGATATTGGGGCCGGACTTGAGCGCGCGCATCGTCACGACGGGCACATTGTCGAGTACGCCGCCATCGACCAGGATATTGCCGTCCGTATCGATGAACGGCGGCAGGATCGTCGGCAGCGATCCCGAGGCGCGCACCGCATGCCACAGCGCGCCGCGCCGGTGGACATGCAGGTCATTGGTCGACAGGTTGGTGGAAATCGCGAAGAAGTTGATCGGCTGGTCGGCAATATCGGCATTGCCGTAGCGCGCCTCGAGCTCGGCATCGAACACGGCGGGGTCGAGCAGCGAATGGATCGGCACGGTAAACCGACGCATCGCCCTGGCGCCGATGAACATCGCCTCCATCTGGTCGAGCGTCTGGTCGACCGACAGCCCTTGCGCGATCGCCGCCCCCATCGCAGCGCCCGCGCTGGTTCCGCCGATCAGGTCGATCGGCACGCCCGCGCGCTGCAATCCGCGCACGATGCCCAGATGCGCACAGCCGAGCGCGCCGCCCCCTGCCAGCACCAGCCCCACCGCGCGCCCGGTGAGAAAGCGCGCGACGCGGCGGAAATCGGCCTCGCTGTCGAGCGCCATGTGGTGGTGCAGATGCGGATCGCGCCCGGTCAACCAGGCGGCAGTGCCCCGGATGGGCTGCCTGCCCTCGGCACGGATGACGAGCAAGGTGCGGTTGGGCGGTTCGATTGCCGCGCAGCCCGCCTGTTCGAGCGGGTTCATCGCCGGATTCGCGCCTGTTTCGGCAATCATCAGCAGGCCGTCGGCATTGCGGCACACCAGCGAGCCCCATTCGGGATCGCCCGAGGCGTCGATCAGCAGATAGCCGCGCCGCGCCTCGTGCTCGCGCAGCCAGGCCTGATAGGCGCTGGCGGGGCCGGGCGGCACGTCGCTTTCGCGCACCAGCATCACCTGGCGATCGTCGGGGACGGTGGTCCGAATGGCATCGGTCAGACGGCCGAGCAGCGCGGGATCGACCCGGCTCGACCCGCACGGCACCACCGCGATGACGCGCGGCAGCCGCGCTTCCATCGGCGGGGTCTTGGCGGTGACGGCCGCGAGTCGCTGGGTCACGGCGGTGAGGATGGCAGGGACGAGCTGCGGATAGGCGGCGACCACCGCGTCGTAGCTCGCCCGGTCGAGTACCATAACCACGCTGTCGCGGCTCGCCTGCAGCGTTGCGGTGCGCGTGCCGCCGCCGAAAAAGGCGAGTTCGCCGACCGGTTCGCCAGCCTCGATCTGCGCCACCGCCTTGTTGCCGGTCGGCGTCTCGATCAGCACGCGCAAGCGGCCGGTTTCGAGGAAATAGAGCGAATCGGCTGGATCGCCCTGGCGCACCAGGATGTTCCCGGCGGGCAGTTCGAGCCGGTGCGCGCGGTCGCTCAGCGCGTCGATCGCCGCCTGATCGACGCCCGCGAACAGTCCCGACTGCATCCAGTCGCGCAGGCTGCCATCCGCATGCTCGTGATCAGGCTCCAGCGTCACCCATCATCCTCTCCGGGACGTCAGCCCCCGCGCGATTGTCGCCCGACCCTAGCCCAGCCCCATGAAAAACAGAAGTATCGGTATTGGCAGCGCTATTTGCGACGAGGCGAGCAACGCTTTGCCGGTTCAACCCTTGATGCCCTGCTGGCCGGGCCACCCCCAAACCGCCTCATGGCCCGGTCAGCGCCCCATTCCCCAACGGAAGCGGCGAACCGGCGGACAGCACGAGGAGAACCCCCATGAACATGACCGACAGCACGCTCGAACGCGGCTATGACACCATCTCGAGCGACCGCGTCGATGGCACCGCGGTCTATGGCGCGGATCGCGAGAAGATCGGCACCGTCACCAACATGCTGATCAGCAAGCGCGAAGGGCGCGTCACCGACGTCATCGTCTCGGTCGGCGGCTTTCTCGGCATCGGCAGCGAACTGCACAGCCTGCCCTGGTCGAAGCTCAGCTACGACACCGATCTTGGCGGCTATCTGGTCAACGTGACCGCCGACCAGCTCAAGGATGCGCCGCGCTTTTCCGAAAGCGATCGTGACCGCGCCTATGACCGCGACTATCAGTCGAGCGTCTACAATTACTGGCAGGTTCAGCCCTATTGGTAAGGACGAAAGGGCCGGGGCAGCAATGCTCCGGCCCATTTCTCATCCCGGTTTGCGCACGAACAGCTCTTCATAGCGCTTGCGCAACGGCTCGGGGATCGGCTTGGGCCCGTTCTTGTCGGTCAGCACCAGCGTCGACACGCAGGTCGCGACGCACACGCCCTGCTGGAAGGCGGCCGAATAGATGTCCCAGCTCGACGATCCGATCCGCCCGATGCCGCTCATCACCTCGACCGGGTCGGGGAAATGCGCTTCGGCGACATAATCGATCGAGACCGCCGCGATCAGCCAGCGCTCGCCCGGCTGACGGCGTTCGAGCCCCAGATTGCGGTTGAACCGCACCCGACCATTTTCGAACAGCGCCGCCATCGCGACATTGTTGATATGGCCGAGCGGGTCCAGATCCTGGAAGCGCGTTTCGGTGACCGTGCTGAACGGATAGCTTTCCGGATCGCGCTGCCAGGCTTCTGCTTTGGGCATTCAAATGGTCCTGTCAGCTGCTCAGAGCGAACGGCCGATCAGTTCCTTCATGATCTCGTTGGTGCCGCCGAAGATGCGCGTCACGCGCGCACCGCGCCAGGCCCGGGCGATCGGATATTCGTTCATATAGCCGGCGCCGCCGTGGAGCTGGAGGCACTTGTCCATGATTTCCCACTGCAGTTCGGTGTGCCACAGCTTGGCGGCGGCACCTTCCACGGCGGTCAGTTCCTTCTTGGCATGGCGGTTGAGCGCCCAGTCGAGATGCGCCCAGCCGACCTGCAGCTTGGTCTTCAGGTCCGCGAGCACGAAGCGGGTGTTCTGGAAATCGAACACCGTCTTGCCGAAGGCTTTGCGGTCCTTCACGAACGCGACGGTATCGTCATAGGCCTTTTGCGCCGAAGCCTGGGCCGAAACGGCGATCGACAGGCGCTCCTGCGGCAGCTCGCTCATCAGATAGATGAAGCCCTTGCCCTCTTCGCCGAGACAGTTGGTCATCGGCACGCGCACGTCGTTGAAGAACAGCTCCGAGGTATCCGCAGCGTCCTGGCCGATCTTGTCGAGATTGCGGCCGCGCGCGAAGCCTTCGCGATCGGCTTCGACGAGGATGATCGACACGCCCTTCCACGCGGGCTGCACCTCGGTATCGGTCTTGGCGCAGACCAGGATCAGGTCGGCATTCTGGCCGTTGGTGATATAGGTCTTCGATCCGTTGATGACATAATGGTTGCCATCCTTGCGGGCGGTGGTGCGGATGCCCTGAAGGTCCGATCCCGTGCCCGGCTCGGTCATCGCGATCGCGGTGATCGTCTCGCCCGAAACGAGGCGCGGCAGCCATTTCTGCTTCTGCTCTTCAGATCCGTACTGGACCAGATAGTTGACGACGATGTCCGACTGCAGCGAGAAGCCGAGCGGCGATCCGCCGAAATAGGCGGCTTCCTCGTTGACGATGGCGTTATAACCGAAGTCCAGACCCAGGCCGCCATACTCTTCCGGAACGGTCGGGCACAGCATGCCGAGCTCGCCCGCCTTGGGCCAGATTTCACGTGGAACGATCTTTTCCTCGTCCCATTTCACCGCATTGGGCGCGACCTCTTCCTGCATGAAGCGGCGCACGGTCTGGCGGAAGGCCTCGTGATCGGCGGTATAGGCGGTGCGGGCAAGGGCATCGAGCGACATGGCTTCTCTCCGGTGAATTCTCGGCCGCGCGATTCATGCCGTGCGGCGGTGCACCAAGGTCTAGCGCTGCGTTGACGTAAACGTCAATCGCTATTTAATCGCGCGGTTAAGGCGCGCTCAGGCCTGGCTGCGCCCACGCGCCATCACCGCGAGCCGCGCCTGTTCGACCGCTTCCGGCGCGACCTGCCCGTTGGCCGCGCTCGACCGCTCCGCTTCCAGCGCAAGCCCGTCGTCGAAGCTCAGGCCATAGCCATCGTCGATCAGCTTCTTGTAGGCCGTCACCATGACCGGGTCGATATTCGCCATGTCGCGCGCCAGCGCGGTAGCGGCGGGCAGAAGTGCTTCGGGCTCGACCACGCGGTTGACCAGACCCCAGCGCTCGGCCGTGGCGGCATCGAGGAAATTGCCGGTCAGCGACAGCTCCTTGGCGCGCGAGATGCCGATCATCCGCGACAGCTTCTGCGACAGCCCCCAGCCGGGCATGATGCCGACCCGGGCATGGGTATCGGCAAAGCGCGCGTTGGTCGACGCGATCAGCACGTCGCAGGCCAGCGCGAGCTCGAACCCGCCGGTGATCGCGACGCCGTTGATCGCGCCGATCACCGGCTTGGCGCATTGCTCGACCGCCTTGACCGGATTGTCGCGCGGGTCGGTCGCATTGGCCGCGCCCAGCCCTTCGGTGCTCGCGCCTAGCTCCTTGAGGTCGAGTCCGGCGGTGAACGCACGGTGTCCTGCGCCTGTCAGCACCACCGCGCGCACGGCATCGTCTTGGGCCACCGCCAGCATCGCTTCGGCAAGCTCGGCGCGCAAGGCCTTGGACAGCGCATTCATTGCCTCGGGCCGGTTCAGCGTGACGATGGCGACACCCTCGCTGATTTCAGTGGTTACGAGCGGCATGTTCCTCTCCCTTGTGAAGTCAATTATCGACCTTTTCTATCGTGGTGCCTGTGAACATGCAGTTTGAGCAGCCTTGCTCTCCGTGATATTTTTCGATCCGGCTGTTATTTCTTCCGACGGAGTGACGCATGGCTCATCGTCTGTTCGCCGCCACGGCACTGGCATGGCTTTCCACCGCCGGGCTAGCGCAAACGCCTGCTCCCCTCAACCCTGCCGCTCCGGGCCCAGGCCCGCTGCAACGCGACGAGATCGTCGTGGTCGGCGTGAAGCTCAAGGATCTGAAGGCCGAGGTCGAACGCTGTGAAGCGGGCGGCTGCAGCGTGCGCGAGGATGTTGTCGCCACCGTCCGCTATGCCGAAGCCGAATTTCGCGCAGGCAATTATCACGATGCACGTACAGCGCTGGGCAAGGCAGTGTCCCGCACCAAGCGCCGGGCGGACAGCGATCCCTTCGCCGTCGCCGAACTGCACACCGCGCGCGCGACCGTCGCCTGGCATTTCGGCGACCAGCGCGAGGCGCTGCGCGCCACGGCCGCGACGTCGCGGCTGCTCGATCGCCATGCGCCGGATTCCGTCAACGCGCTGTTGGCGCGGATGCGGCTGATCCAGGCGCAGTTTCAGCTCGATGGCCCATCGACGAACATCGCGCAGATCAAGTGGCTGGCCGAACGGGCAAAAGCCGCCAACCAGCCTTTGGTCGCGATGCGCGCGGACATCAGCCGGGCCACCATGCTCCATCGCATCAACCGACGCGAAGAAGCCAGGGCGCTGCTCGCCAGCATCAAGGCGAACGACCATCCCAGGGGCGCGGGTTTGCGGCTGGCCGCAGAGATCACCGAAATGCGGCTTGCCCTGCGGGACGGCGACACGGGAGCTGTCGACCGGCTGATCGCAAGACTGTCCGACGAGCAGAAAAGCATCGGCCCCTTGCTGGTCTGGTCGCCCGAAATGCCGGCTCCGGACGGCGGCGATTCTGCGTCCGCCAATGGCCGGGTGATGCAAGTGCAGGGCCATTCCTCCGATCTGATGCACCTGCGCTGGGTCGATATCGGCTATCAGATCGGACCCGATGGCCGGGTGGAGGACGTGCAGATCCTGCGCGGATCGCCGCGCGCGATCTGGGCAAGGCCCCTGGTCGAGGTGATTGCGCAACGGCGCTACACGCCTGCAGCCGATACTGACGATCTCGCCGGGCGCTATCGCGTCGAGCGATACACGCTCACCGGCAATTTCATCACCCCCACAGGCTCGCTGATCCGTCGGCGCGCGGGCACGCCCCGGTTCGAACGGATCGACCTTACCGCTGCCCCGCCGCAACCGGCCTCGGCTCCGGGCGGGCCGGGCTGAGTTCCGCTTTGCCGCGTCGAGCGCGATGCCGTTGGTAGGTTAGGGAAAACAGTGTCATTTTCCCTCCATAATGAAGATTGTTATCGATATTTTCAGTCATGCGGCTTGTGATTATTTGCCTAGGCTGTGTTGACAAAAGGGATTCCCATTTGCCCCGAGTTCTGATTCAAGACTGCTTTTTGAGGAGCAGTCATGGGTCGTGGGGACTTGTCGGATGCGGAATGGGAGTTGATC
>Ga0181596_10003473_pt1 | contig 14628 bp, 11 predicted proteins | sample 041ome_6_FD_148655 | JGI IMG/M metagenome (GOLD analysis project Ga0181596, IMG submission 148655) | Coastal salt marsh microbial communities from the Groves Creek Marsh, Skidaway Island, Georgia - 041402US metaG (spades assembly) | ecosystem: Environmental > Aquatic > Marine > Intertidal zone... | reverse complement strand
ACTCAATCGGGATGAATTGATGCCCAGCCGGGAGCAGCTCATCCATGCCGAACAGGTCACCAATACCTGGCGGCAGGAACATCCTGACGGTATGCGACTCTATTTTGTCGTCCCGGATTACTATGAGGAGCGACCCAAGCCCTGCATGAACGGTTGGGGTCAAATGTTCCTCGCGGTGGCCCCCGATGGCATGGCGCTACCCTGTCACAGCGCGCGGGGCCTGCCACTGCAGTTCCCCAATGTTCGGGACTTTGATCTGGAGACCATTTGGCGCCACAGCGACGCCTTCAATGCCTATCGCGGTTATGACTGGATGCAGGAACCCTGTCGAAGCTGTCCGGAAAAAGAGCGGGATTTTGGTGGTTGCCGGTGCCAGGCTTTTGCCCTGACCGGCGATCCGACGCAGGCCGACCCTGTCTGTACCAAATCGGAACAGCGGGTCCTCATAGACACTGCGCTGACGGCTGCGAACTGTCACGCGACCGGCAGCACGAGCCTCATGTATCGCTCATTGCAGGCATCGCGGGATATTTTGGCTAGCCAGCCCTGAGTCCGGAAACACGTGTCTGCAGCGGGGTAGCGGCTGCCGGCGAGGTGCATCGGATTCACACCGCTGGGGCATAAAGTCGACGCGGATCAATGTGCCCCGGGACGCCCGGCGAGCATCTTGCGACTGGGGTCAAAGCCGATGACGGCTGCCGTCGTGAGAATGACCGCGACGGTTGTGGTAACCCAGAAAGCAGATGGGCTGAAGCCCAGCCACAGCGAGTGGCGAACGAACTCAACGGCATAGGTGAAGGGGTTGGCCGCACACAGCCAGTAGACCCATTCGCTGGCTTCGCGCATTTGGCTGAGGGGATACAGCGCCGATGACAGAAAGAACAGCGGGAACACCACAAAGTTCATGACGCCGGCAAAGTTTTCCAACTGATCGATGATTGACGCCAGTAGCAGACCCAGGGCGCCCAGCAGGATGGCACTGCACACAATGGCGGGAAGCGCCGCGACGTAGCCCCAGGCGGGCGGCGTGACAGCAAATAGCCGCGCTATAAGAAGGAAGGCGTAGACCTGCAGCAGTGATACCAGGGCGCTGGAAAAGAGTCTGCTGATCAAGAGCCAGCCCCGAGGCAATGGGCTGGCCAGTAAAATCCGCATACTGCCCATCTCGCGGTCATACACCATCGACAACGAACTTTGCATGCTGTTGAACAGCACAATAATCCCGACCAGGCCCGGGACGATATAGACCTCGTAGCTTATGGCCGTGTCATGAGGCGGGAGAGCTAACCCATCGAGTGTGTTTCGAAAGCCCGCAGCAAAAACCGCCAGCCACAGCAGCGGCCTCACGAGAGCGCTGACAAAACGCGTACGCTGTTGAACAAAGCGCTGCAGTTCCCGCTTGAGGACGCCCAGGAAACAATAGAAGTAAGCGGCGGCCTTCACAGGTTACCCGCAGGTGTCGAGAGGCCCAGTAGCAGGTCTTTTGCATCGCCCACCCCGGCAGCGCGCACCAGATCGGTAAGTCTGCCCTGCGCCTGAACCGCGCCATCCTTGAGTAACACCACGTCCTCATCGGCTTGGAGTTCCTCGACAAGATGGGTTGTCCACAGGACAGCCAACCCCTGTTCCTGTACGAGGGACCGAATATAGGCCTGTAAACTCACGCGGCTCGCAAGATCGAGGCCCGCGGTTGCCTCATCCAGTAATAGAAGATCGGGTTCATGGAGCAGTGCCCGGGCGATCTCGACCCGTCGTCGATGGCCCCCGTTCAGGTTGCGGACGGGATCATCGCGACGTTCCCACAGCTGTAGCCTTTTCAGTTCCTGCTCAGCCCGGTCGCGAACCCGGCGCGGATTCATACCCTGGATGGCTCCGTGGTAGGCGAGGTTTTGGCTGACGGACAGATCCAGATCCAGGGTGGGTTTCTGGAAAACCACGCCAATACGGGCGAGGGCCTTACCCGAAGCACGGGCGACGTCGTTGCCAAATACGGTCGCTTGGCCTTCAGCTACCCTCAGCAAGCAGGTTAGTATCGAGAAAAGGGTGGTTTTTCCCGCCCCATTGGGGCCCAGCAGGGCCCGTTGCCGGCCTTGCGCAACGGAAAAGGAAACGTCTTTAAGAACCTGTTGGTTCCCGAAGTAGTGGCTCAGTCCTTCGATGTTGATGGCGTCACTCACGGAATAAACGTTCCCCCAGACCGGGCCATCCACGCTAACATACTTGACATTTAGAAAACATACGCTATGTTCAAAACTGGCCTGCTTGGCCTCGTCCTTGCCAATCTTTTCGAGCCCGTCGGCTTGCACCCAGAAGGAAAACCCCATGGATCTTGGTATCTCCGATCGCGTCGCCCCCACGCTAGAGGCTGTCAGCCAGTACATCACTGAGCATGTCATGCCACTGGAGCCGGAATTCTTCGCCGAGGTGCGCAAGGGCAGCCCCTGGGAATCCACGCCGCGCCAGGTCGAAATCCTCGAGGCCATGAAGGCGGGAGCCCGGGAGCGGGGGCTCTGGAATTTTTTCCTCACGGGCGATGGTGAGCACGGGTCGGGATTGAACACGGTTGAATATGCTCACCTCGCGGAGGAAATGGGCAAGTGTCACCTCGGGGCCGAAGTGTTCAACTGTTCGGCGCCCGACACAGGCAACATGGAGGTGATCCACAAATATGGGAGCGAGGCCCAGAAATCCCGCTGGCTGGAGCCGCTGATGCGTGGAGAGATTCGCTCATGCTTCGGTATGACGGAACCCGGTGTGGCCTCCTCTGACGCCACCAATATCTGCAGCAATGCGGTGCTCGAGGGCGACGAATGGGTGATCAACGGCGAAAAGCATTGGACGTCCGGAGCGGGAGATCCGCGCTGCAAGGTAATGATCTGCATGGTCAAGACAAGTCCCGATGCGGCGAAGCACAAGCAGCAGAGCCAGATTCTGGTGCCTATGGATACCCCCGGGGTTGAAATTCTGCGGCATCTCACCGTGTTCAACATGGACGACGCGCCCCACGGTCATATGCACGTCAAGCTCAATAATGTCCGCGTTCCCAAGGACAACATCATTCTGGGAGAGGGCAGGGGCTTTGAAATTTCCCAGGGCCGCCTGGGTCCGGGTCGAATCCATCATTGCATGCGCTCGATTGGTGCCGCGGAAAGGGCATTGCAAATGCTCTGCGAGCGTGCCACCAGTCGCGAGGCCTTCGGGCGTCCGCTGGCCAAATTGGGGGGCAATATCGATGTCATTGCCAACGCCCGGATGAACATCGAACAGGCCCGGCTGCTAACGCTTAAAACGGCCTGGATGATGGACAACATGGATGCCAAAGAGGCGCGAATCTGGATCTCCATGATCAAGACCGTCGTGCCCAACATGACGCTCAAAGTCGTTGACGACGCCATTCAGATGCACGGCGGGTTGGGCGTGTCGCAGGATTTCCCGCTGGCGGCCATGTGGTCGGGGCAGCGGACACTGCGCTTGGCGGACGGGCCCGACGAAGTGCATCGCATGGTGGTGGGACGTCACGAATTGAAGAAATACATGGATGCATCATCTGAGCCTCGCGCTACGTTTCGCGACGGTTGATGCAGGCTTGAATCGCAGCGGCGCTGCGGGGACTAACACAGAGAGGGATAGTCACAATGGCAATACAGATGTTATCGGTTGAAGAGTTTCTGGGTAAGGCAGGTCAAAAACTGGGAACCAGCGACTGGGTCACACTGGGTCAGGAGCGCATCAATGAGTTTGCAGACTGCACCGAAGACCACCAGTTCATTCATATCGACGAGGAGAACGCCGCGAAAACACCCTTTGGTGGAACCATCGCGCATGGGTTTTTGACGCTCTCGATGTTGGTCAAGTTGTGTGAAAGTGTGTCGGTCCATCCCGAAGGGCTGGTGATGGGCGTCAACTACGGCCTGAACAAGGTGCGTTTTCTTGCGCCCGTCAGGGCAGGCAAGCGCGTGCGCGCTCATGTGGAACTCGCCAGCGTCGAGCGCAAGGATGACAATCGCTTTCTGACACAGCAGAACATTACGGTTGAGATTGAGGGCGAGGATACGCCGGCCCTTTACGCTGAATGGCTGGGCATGACGGTAGTCGCCTGACACTCAAGAATTTTGGAGATAAAAGATGACGATTCGTTATGACGACAAGGTGGCCATCGTAACCGGAGCGGGCGGTGGATTGGGGCGCAGTCATGCACTGGAGCTGGCGAAACGCGGTGCCAAAGTGGTGGTAAATGACCTCGGTGGATCGGTCAATGGTGAGGGCCAGAACAGTGAAGCTGCACTGGCCGTTGTTGCTGAAATTGAGGCACTGGGTGGAGAGGCGATGGCCCATCCCGCCAATGTCGCCAACATGGAGCAGGTTGAGGATATGGTCGCGCAGGCTATGTCCAAGTGGGGGCGGATCGATATCCTGGTCAATAACGCCGGGATCCTGCGGGATAAAAGCTTCTCGAAAATGGATTTATCCGATTTCCGGACGGTTCTCGAGGTCCACCTCATGGGCAGCGTCAATTGCACAAAGGCCGTTTGGGAAATCATGAAGTCCCAGGAGTATGGTCGGATCGTCATGACCTCGTCCTCCAGCGGGCTCTATGGCAATTTCGGCCAGAGTAACTACGGTGCAGCCAAGCTTGGGGTCGTGGGCTTTATGAACACGTTGGCTCAGGAGGGTGCCAAATACAACATACGCGTCAACGCACTGGCGCCCACAGCGGGCACGCGTATGACGGAGGGTCTGATGAGTGAGCAGGCCTTCAATCTGCTGACGCCGGAAACGGTAACGCCGGCCGTACTGTTTATGGTCGGCGAGGATGCACCTACCCACACCATTATTGGTGCCGGCGCAGGCGCCTATGCGGTGTCGAAAATTGTTGAGACGGACAGCGTCTGGCTGCCCGAGGATCAGCAGACCCCCGAGGGGATTGCTGCCCACTGGGAGCAGATTTCACAGGGTGCGGAGACGCAGCTCAAAGCTGGTTTTGAACAAACCTTCAAGATGGTCGGTAAGGCCGCTGAAGGACTGGGTATCAAACTCGAAAACTGAGGATTGGAAACATGAGAGAAGCCGTTATTGTCGCAACTGCACGCACCCCGATCGGCAAGGCCTATCGCGGTAGCTTCAACAACTTGGCCGGACCGTCGTTGGGTGGGCATGCGATACGCGCTGCTGTGGCCCGGGCCGGTATCGAAGGAGATCGTGTCGACGATGTGACCATGGGTGCAGCCCTGACCCAGGGTACCCAGAGTATGAATATCGGGCGCCTTGCCGCGCTTCGTGGGGGCCTGCCGGTAACGGTCAGCGGGCAGACGATTGATCGCCAGTGTTCCTCGGGACTGATGGCGGTCTCCATGGCTGCAAAGCAAATCATCGTCGACGGTATGGACGTCACCGTAGGGGGAGGGCAGGACTCTATCTCCCTGGTGCAGAACGAGCACATGAATACTCATCGGCTGGCGGACGAAGATCTGATGGGTATGCACAAGGACATTTACATGCCCATGTTGCAAACGGCTGAAGTGGTCGCCAAGCGTTACGGTATTAGCCGGGATGCGATGGATGAATACGGACTGCAGTCGCAAATGCGTGTTGCCGCTGCGTATGAAGCGGGTAAGTACGAGAACGAAATCGTTCCTGTCACTGCGACGCGCATAGTTTGGGATAAGGAAACGGGTGAGCAGTCCGAGGCGGAGGTTACGGTGGCCGCTGACGAGGGCGTCAGGCCGTCGACCCTGGAAGGTGTAAAGGGTTTGAGGACGGTTATCGAGGGCGGCACCATCACAGCGGGTAATGCCTCCCAGTTGTCCGATGGCGCGGCAGCCCAAGTCTTGATGGAAGCCAAATTGGCCGAGCAGTTGGGCCTGGAACCCCTGGGCGCCTACCGCGGTATGGCGGTGGCCGGTTGTGAGCCCGACGAGATGGGTATCGGTCCCGTGTTTGCTGTTCCGAAGCTGCTCAAGCAGCATGGATTATCGGTTGATGACATCGGCCTGTGGGAGCTGAATGAGGCTTTTGCGGTTCAGGTGCTCTACTGCCGGGATCAGTTGGGTATCGACAATGACAAACTCAATGTCAACGGCGGCGCCATTGCGGTGGGCCACCCCTACGGCATGAGCGGGTCGCGGATGGTGGGCCATGCCCTGCTTGAGGGCAAGCGTCGTGGTGTGAAGTACGTTGTCATTACCATGTGTGTCGGTGGTGGTATGGGCGCCGCTGGCCTGTTTGAGGTCTACTGATATGGCGGTCGCCTTGGTATGCCGGGAGCACGGCCTCCCGGACAAACTTGATTTAAGCCACGATTGGCCAGTCTCCGATCTGGGCCCCCATGACGTTCGGCTGCAGGTGAAGGCGGCGGGTCTGAACTTTCCCGATGTGTTGATTATCCAGGGAAAATACCAGTTTCAGCCCGACCTGCCTTTCGTACCCGGCGGCGAGTGCGCGGGTGTTGTCGAAGCCGTAGGGAGTGACGTCACACGCTGGAAGGTGGGGGACGAGGTCGTCCAAATGGGCATGTCAGGTGGTTTCTGTGACGCAATGGTCGTTAACGAGAACAGTCTTTTACCCAAGCCCTCTACGTTATCGATGACCGAGGCCGCAGGCATTGGCATCACCTATTTCACGTCTTATTACGCATTGGTTCAGCGGGCCGCCATCCAACCGGGGGAGACGCTGCTGGTTCTGGGTGCTGCCGGTGGCGTGGGCAGCACGGCCGTTGAGCTGGGGAAGGCATTGGGTGCCCGTGTGATTGCGGCGGCCAGCAGTGATGAGAAGCTCGAGGTCTGCAAAGCCCTGGGCGCTGATGAGGTCATTAATTACAGCACGGAAGACCTCAAGGCGCGCCTGAAGGAGCTCACAGAAGGTCGGGGCGTTGACGTAGTTTACGACCCGGTGGGCGGCGACTTCAGTGAAGTGGCGCTCCGGTCCATGGCTTGGCAAGGGCGTTTTTTGGTGATCGGCTTTGCGAATGGTCCTATCCCCAAGATCCCCTTGAATCTGACGCTACTCAAGGGCTGCCAGATTGTGGGTGTTTTCTGGGGTCGGTTCATGTCCGAGCAACCGGAGGACCATCTGGCCAACGTCAAGACGCTCTGGGAATGGTTCGAGTCTGGAAAGATCAAGCCTGTGGTCACAGACGTTTTCCCGATCGCTGATTACGAGGCGGGCTATGCGGCGATGATGGAACGTCGCGCAAAGGGCAAAGTGATCTTCACTTTCTGACCATGGACGCTTTCGGCTTCAGTACGGTCCCTAGAATTTCCGTGGGCGCGGGTGCAGCGCAGAATTTGGGTGCGGAATGCGCGGTCCTGGGTATTCGCCGCCCTCTGGTGGTGACTGATCGAGGGTTGGTTGAGCTGGGGCTTATTGCCCCGGTACTTGATGCGATTTCCCAGGGCTGTGATGCCGTGGCGATCTTCGATGGTGTTGCCGCCGATCCTGCCGAAGCGATCGTCATGTCGGCGCTGGAGGTGGCGAGGGCACACCGCGTGGATGGCCTGGTGGCCGTCGGCGGCGGCAGCTCAATGGATGTTGCCAAAGTGGTCTCGGTCTTGATGACGGGAGACCAGTCGCTTCAGGCCTTATATGGCGTTGATCAGGTGAGTTCAGGGCGGTTGCCCCTGGTCCTTGTTCCCACGACCGCTGGGACCGGATCGGAGGTCACGCCGGTTGCAGTCATTACAACGGGTGAGACCACGAAAGCAGGGGTAAGCTCCCCCGTGCTGCTGCCCGATCTCGCGCTGCTGGACGCCGAACTCACGCTGGGCTTGCCCCGGGCCGCGACAGCGATGACGGGTATTGATGCCATGGTCCACGCCATTGAGGCCTATACATCAAGGATCAGGAAGAATCCGATTTCCGATATGTTGGCACTGAGGGCTCTGCGGCTCCTGAGCAGCAATATAGAGACGGTACTGGACAACCCTTCGGATATCGACGCCCGGGAGGCCATGCTGTTGGGCTCGATGTTTGCCGGACAGGCCTTCGCCAATGCGCCGGTGGGGGCAGTGCATGCGTTGGCCTACCCCCTGGGGGGGCACTACCACATCCCCCACGGCCTCAGTAACTCCCTGATGTTGCCCGCTGTACTTGCCTACAATGCACGGGCAGTTGAAGCCAGTTACGGTGAGCTGGCCGGTGAACTTCCCGGCGATGTCCTGCCCAGCGGTGACGGGCTGGTGTCGTGGTTTGAGCAGCTGATCCTCGTTTCGGGCTTGCCCACGACGTTGCAGGCTGCTGGGGTCCCCGCTGATGATCTGCCTCGGCTGGCGGCTGACGCCATGTTGCAACAGCGGCTACTGGTCAACAACCCGGTGGATGTTGATGAGGCGACGGCTCTCGCGCTGTACGAGCAGGCCTGGGGCGGTTGATCATGTCCCGTCCACAACCGGCGCCAAGAGATCGCTTCAAAACGTTTTATGAGGTGGCGACACGCTGGGCCGACAATGATATCTATGGCCATGCCAACAACGTTGTTTACTACGCCTGGTTTGACACGGTGGTGAACCGTTTTCTCATTGAGTGCGGTGGCTTGCGACCGGGCCTTGATCCCGTAGTTGGCTATGTAGTGACCTCAGGATGTGACTATTTTTCTCCTGTGAGTTACCCGGAGCCCATTGAGCTGGGTCTGCGTATTGAACGGTTGGGCAGTAAGTCGGTGTCCTGGGAAATTGGCGTGTTCTCCCTCGGCGCCCAACAGTCCTGCGCTACAGGCCGATTTACCCACGCCTTTGTGGATCGCTCATCGGGTCGCTCCGCGAATATTCCTCCTGCGATTCGTGAAGCACTGGAACGCTTGTCCTCCTGAGACTCAGGCGTTGCCTCGCATACGAGCCGCAGCGATCACAACAAAGAACAGGATAGCGGCGGCCCCTAGGGCGGACAGCGTGGGATCCTGTTGATACAGAAAGCCACAGATCAGGGGGCCTGTTACGAACCCAGCGGCCGGACAGGCCGTGACCAGACCCGCCGCGGCCCCTTGCTCCTCAAGCGACACCGCCAGGGAGGCTGACGCTGCGATGGCCGGCACGGCAAGGCCCAGCCCAGCGCCCAGGGCGCCCATGCCCACCAGCACCATCGGAAAGGAGCCTGGAATCGCGATCACAAGGGCGCCCAATAACAGCAGTGCAACCCCTGATCGAATCAGCGTAATGGGCCTGCCCTGAAAGCGGGCGGCGACCAACAGCTGCATGCTGAAGGAAAAGAGTGCCGCTACCATTAAGGCAAAGCCGGTGTACTGGGCCGTCTCCGTCCCGCTCAGGGACAACATGTCCTGCAATCGGAAACCCAGCGTTTGCTGCAGCCCGGCAAAACCGGTGAACCCCCCAAAGGAACAGAGCAGGTACAAACGCAGTCTGGGGTCTGCAAACCGAAGCCGTTTGGTGGCGCGGGCTTTAAGGTCTCTGGGCTTGCCCGGGGGCAGCTTCAATGCCATGAGCAGCGCCGCCGCTGCAGCCAAGAAGCTTGCCGTGTAGAGCGGAAAGAGTAAGCCGAACCCTGCGAGTGCGCCCGCCACTATGGGGCCGATGATCATGCCCAGGCTGCTGGCCGTCCCAAGGCGTGCGAGGGCTCGGGTGCGGTGTATGCGCGCGCTAAAATCCGCTGCATAGGCCGCGGCCCCCGGGTTGGTGGCGGACATGACGACAGCCTGCGAGCAGCGCCCCATCAGTATCAGACCAAAGAGCAGCGACCCCGAGATCCAACCGCGCATGGCCGAGTCGAATATCAGGGCAAACAGGAAATTACCGACGGCATAGCCCGTTAGCCCGATTACGATCACTGGCTTCCTGCCGATACGATCCGACATGCGACCCCAGACCGGTGACGCTGCACTGAATACGAGTGCTGACGAGGCTATGATGGTGTTGATCTGCATAACGCTGAGATCAACCTCCCTACCCAGGGGCGGTAGTATGGCAAAGATGAAGGACTGCCCAACGGCCGTCGTCAGCAGGCCGAGGGTCAGCAGGCCTAGCTGTAATCTACTCAGGCGCTGCTCATCATCTGGATGGATCGAGTCCGTTGGCATGGGTATCCCTGTATGTGGCACCGCGCATCCTAGAGCAAGTGGCGCTGAACTCAATGTTTTCAGCTTCCTGATAGACAGGGCAGAGGTGTTCAAATAGACTAACGTCCCAGCCTCTGGGGCTCTTTCGGTGGGTAGTGCCGGTGTCCCAATGTTACTCGAGCCCGTCACCGCCTCCTGATGATTGAGGCTGTTCTTGTGGGCCTGGCGCGACAACCACGGCTGTGTAGGCCCTGCCAATTGGGAGATGAATGTGTCAAAAGCCGCTATCCTCGCCTTGGAAGATGGCACGATTTTTCGCGGCTGTTCCATCGGAGCCGACGGTGAAACGGTCGGCGAAGTTGTTTTCAATACCGCCATGACGGGCTATCAGGAAATCCTGACGGATCCCTCCTACGCCCGCCAAATTGTCACACTGACTTACCCGCACATTGGAAATACCGGCATCACGAGCGAAGATGAGGAGTCCTCGGGCATTCGCGCGGCAGGTTTGGTCATCCGAGACCTTCCTTTGGTGGCCAGTAGTTGGCGTAGCGAGCAGAGCCTTTCAGATTATCTGGTAGCTCAGGGCACGGTAGCCATCGCCGACATCGATACGCGTAAGCTCACGCGGATTCTCCGGGACAAGGGAGCCCAAAGCGGTTGTCTCCTGGCCGGCGATCGACCGGATCCCGAGCGGGCCCTGGCGTTGGCTCGGGGTTTCGAAGGGCTGGTAGGAATGGACCTTGCCAAGGAGGTGTCGACGGTCGAACCGTACCGTTGGCATGAAGGTAGCTGGCAGTGGGGGGACGACCAGCGGCCTGCCCCCGCAGCCCATTTTTCAGTGGTGGCACTCGATTTTGGCATCAAACGCAATATCTTGCGGATGCTTGTGGACAGGGGCTGCTCCCTGACGGTGCTGCCCGCACAATCGGATATCGAAACTGTGTGTTCGCACTCCCCCGACGGCATTTTTCTGTCAAATGGTCCCGGTGACCCTGAGCCCTGCGGCTATGCGATTGAGTTGGCCCGGGCAGCAATGGAGCGGCAAATACCCCTGTTTGGTATTTGCCTTGGCCATCAGATTATGGCGCTCGCCAGTGGCGCCAAGACCGAGAAAATGAAATTCGGTCATCATGGCGCCAACCATCCTGTGCAAAAACTGGATGATGGTACGGTAATGGTGACTAGCCAGAACCATGGTTTTACTGTTTCGGAAGACGGCTTGCCAGACAGTTTGATGGTGACCCATCGCTCGCTTTTTGATGGCACGCTGCAGGGAATTGCACGCCGGGATGTGCCGGCTTACAGTTTTCAGGGGCATCCGGAGGCCAGCCCCGGACCGCAGGATGCCGCGCAGTTATTCGATCCCTTTATTCGGGCCATGCGTGACCGACGCGCTCAGCAGGGGGGCGTCTGACATGCCAAAACGCAGCGATTTGGAAAGTATTTTGATTCTGGGTGCCGGGCCGATCGTCATCGGTCAGGCCTGTGAGTTTGATTATTCCGGTGCTCAGGCGTGTAAAGCGCTCAGGGAAGAGGGGTATCGGGTCATTCTGGTCAATTCCAATCCGGCCACCATTATGACGGATCCGGCCATGGCCGACGCGACCTATATCGAGCCGGTGGAGTGGCAAACGGTCGCCCGGATTATCGAGCGCGAGCGTCCCGACGCGATCCTGCCCACCATGGGCGGGCAAACCGCCTTGAACTGCGCGCTTAAGCTCGCCGCCGAGGGCATTCTCAATAAGTACGGTGTAGAGATGATCGGCGCTACCAAGGACGCGATAGACAAAGCTGAGGATCGCGAATTATTTGATCAGGCCATGAAGCGTATTGGGCTCGAGACGCCCCGGGCCGCTCTGGCCCATTCTATGAAGGAAGCGTTCTCGGTTCTGGACGATATTGGCTTCCCCTGCATCATCCGACCTTCCTTCACCATGGGCGGGTCCGGCGGAGGGATTGCTTACAACCGCGACGAATTCGAGGCGATATGCCACCGTGGACTCGACCTGTCACCCACCAATGAACTTCTCATTGATGAATCGCTGATTGGCTGGAAAGAGTATGAAATGGAGGTCGTACGTGACCGCAATGACAACTGCATCATTATCTGCTCGATTGAGAACTTTGATGCTATGGGTGTGCATACCGGCGACTCCATTACGGTTGCGCCAGCGCAAACACTGACCGACAAGGAATACCAGATCATGCGCAATGCATCGCTTGCGGTGCTGCGTGAAATAGGCGTCGAGACCGGCGGCTCCAATGTGCAATTCGGGCTATGCCCCGACACAGGGCGCATGGTTGTGATTGAAATGAACCCGCGGGTCTCGCGTTCCTCGGCGTTGGCCTCCAAGGCAACGGGATTCCCCATTGCAAAAATAGCGGCCAAGCTCGCAATTGGTTACACGTTGGATGAATTGGCAAATGAAATCACAGGGGGTCGAACACCCGCATCATTTGAGCCCTCCATCGACTACGTGGTCACCAAGATCCCCCGCTTTGCATTCGAAAAGTTTGCAACGGCGGACGCCCGTCTTACAACCCAGATGAAGTCGGTGGGTGAGGTCATGGCGATTGGCCGGACCTTTCAGGAATCCGTTCAGAAGGCTCTGCGCGGGCTTGAGGTGGGCTCGGCGGGCTTTGAGTCGAGAATTACAGTGACGGACGCCGATACCCGCGCCGAACTGGTGGACGCCCTGACTAACCCGGGTGCCGAGCGGATCTGGTACGTGGCGGACGCCTTCCGTTCGCATTTTTCCATGGAGGAAGTGGCGGGTTACTCGGGTATTGATCCCTGGTTTCTGGTCCAAATTGAGGACCTGATGGCCTTGGAGGCCTCGCTCGATGGTCGCGGTCTTGAAAGCCTTGATGTTTCCGAGTTGCGACGCCTCAAACGCAAAGGTTTTTCGGACGCTCGACTGGCGACTCTTCTGCATACCACCGAGAGCGCGGTGCGGCAGTACCGGCAGTCCCTGGGCCTGAGACCTGTGTACAAGCGGGTCGACACCTGCGCTGCCGAGTTTGCGACGTCCACAGCCTACATGTACTCGACTTACGAAGACGAGTGCGAGGCTGAACCGAGTGACCGCCGCAAAATCGTTGTTCTGGGCGGTGGGCCCAATCGCATCGGCCAGGGCATTGAATTTGACTACTGCTGCGTTCACGCCGCCCTTGCCATGCGAGAGGACGGCTACGAAACGATCATGGTGAACTGTAATCCGGAAACCGTCTCCACCGATTACGACACCTCCGACCGTCTCTTCTTTGAGCCGGTAACCCTGGAGGACGTTCTGGAGATCATTGATCTGGAGAAGCCTGAGGGCGTGATCGTTCAGTTTGGAGGCCAGACGCCTCTCAAGTTGGCTCGTGCTTTGGAACGTGCCGGTGTGCCCATCATCGGCACCACGCCTGATCAGATCGATCGGGCTGAAGATCGCGAACGCTTTCAGCAGATGATCCAGAAATTGGGTTTGCGCCAGCCCGAGAACACGACGGTGCGGAGCGTTGATGAGGCCATTAATGCTGCGGCAAAAATTGGCTATCCGCTGGTGGTCAGACCCTCTTATGTCCTCGGTGGTCGAGCCATGGAAATCGTTTATCGAGAGGAGGATCTGTTGCGCTACATGCGCGATGCGGTCAGGGTGTCAGAAGATTCCCCGGTCTTGCTCGATAGTTTTCTCAGCGCGGCCATCGAGGTCGATATTGATGCGGTCAGCGATGGTAAAACGGTCGTGATTGGCGCAATCATGCAGCATATTGAGCAGGCTGGGGTGCACTCAGGGGATTCTGCCTGCTCCCTACCACCCTATAGCCTCGCGCCTGACATTCAGGACCAGATGCGCGATGTGGTGCGAGCCATGGCGATCGAGTTGGGTGTCTGCGGCCTGATGAACGTCCAGCTGGCTTATCAGGACAACGAAATTTATGTGATTGAGGTGAACCCTCGCGCCTCGCGGACCGTACCCTTTGTCTCCAAGGCAGTGGGTATTTCCCTCGCCAAAATTGCCGCGCGCTGCATGGCGGGGCAAACGTTGGGTGAGCAGGGTGTTACGGGGGAAGTTGTGCCGCCCTACTATGCCGTCAAAGAGGCGGTACTCCCATTCAATAAGTTCCCGGGTATTGATCCCATCCTCGGTCCCGAGATGAAATCCACGGGAGAGGTCATGGGCACGGGTGATACCTTTGCCGCCGCGTTTGCCCGCGCGCAATTAGGTGCAGGGGATGATCCGCCGCAGTCGGGCCTTGCGCTGTTCAGCGTCAGGGATGTTGATAAGCCTGGCGCAATTGAGGTTGCGAGGCGCCTTGTAGAGAAGGGCTTTACCCTGGCGGCCACGGGCGGTACAGCGCGGGCACTGGAATCAGCGGGTCTTGAGGTGCGCCGGGTGAACAAGGTCAGGGAGGGTCGCCCCCACATCGTCGACCTGATAAAAAATGACGAGGCCAGCATGATCGTCAATACCACAGAGGGCCGCACAGCGATCCAGGACTCGGCGCCGATTCGTGCCAGTGCAGAGCAGCACCGGGTGTTTTACACGACGACCCTGGCCGCGGCGGAAGCCGTATGTATGGCTCTGGAACAGGAAGCTGACGTTTCCGTGCGCAGGCTTCAGGATTTACACGAG
>Ga0181596_10003471_pt1 | contig 14631 bp, 12 predicted proteins | sample 041ome_6_FD_148655 | JGI IMG/M metagenome (GOLD analysis project Ga0181596, IMG submission 148655) | Coastal salt marsh microbial communities from the Groves Creek Marsh, Skidaway Island, Georgia - 041402US metaG (spades assembly) | ecosystem: Environmental > Aquatic > Marine > Intertidal zone... | reverse complement strand
CTTCTTTTTCGTATGTCACCATTGTATTCCCAATTATTTCATCTTTATCTCGTAAAAAAATACCCCAATAATTATTTCTTTTTTTTATTACTTCATAAGAGTGTAAGATATGTGGATTTATGTTGATTATATTTCTGTTTATACCATTATCCAATGTTCTGTTGCTTACATAATAAAATTCAATATCCATCATATAGTATATATATATAATTTTGTATGATTTTATCCCATTTTAAATCTTCAAGGGTGTAAATAATAAAAAATGCTACAAAAATATAAAAGTATGTTTTATATTTTTCAATCTCAGATAAATACATTTAATGGTCTTTTTCTTCCGATTCTATTTTTTCATCCATTACATTACGAACATCGTAGTTGAGGGCATACAATATTTCTCCAACATTTCGGGTGTCAAAATACTTATATACATCATCTATTTTAATAATCTTCTTTTCACCTTTAAGCATATATGGCACAAAGCACTCTTGATGAATGCGATAAATGTGAGGCATATATTTATTTGAAATTCTTTGACCTGTCTTTTTGATATAGCATTTAATGTATGAATTATGGACGTTCTTCATAAAATCCCGATATTGGGTATAAAATATGTAGAACAACTTTTTGTAGCGCGGAAAGTAATTCAAAAAATCATTTACTTTATTTGTTCGTCGTAAACATATGTATTGAAATTGAATATTCGGATTATTTCCGCGAAGAGTTTTCATTGTTTCATAACGGTTACATAACACTTTTGAACGCACTCCCATATTTTTATGATAAAATACAATACCTACATCGTTTGGGGTTGTATCAATACTACTATATTTTTCAATTGCTTCATCATAACTATTTATATCATTATACAACTCGGGTATATCAATAATACCACTTAGCACATTAACAAATTCAAAGTCTTTGAACTGCGATTTATCGAGACTTATACATACAGGAATATTATTTTCAATAGCCATTTTATGAATGGCAACCAAATACAACCTTGGACGATCAATAGGAATGACAATATGGTTGTCGGGATGTTGTAATACGAACGAATAAGTATGTTCTTTATCAAACAATTTCATAATTGTTAAGTCATTCAGTTCTTCTTTTTCACCCGCTTGAAGTGCTTCCATAAACATATCATAAAATGAAATTTGACGACATTGATTATATTTGTCTTGATAATACTGATTACGGAAATAAAAATATTGTCCGCCAATAGCACCTCGGGTTGATATATGCCATTTATTATTATTGTGATTGTAAAACATATTTATCATCGTGCCTTCTACTAGTTGGGATATTTCTATATTTTCTTTGTCGAATTCGAATAAATCTGTGAATTTTTTGTATGAAATAGATTTGGGAGGGGCCATAGAGAGTAGTTCTCCATTATCATATATTAAAGATTTACATAGTCGTAAACGGTCATTATCATCACATACAAATTCCCGATCATAGTTATAAATATCATATATACGGTCATCAAATTTATATTGTTTTGAACGAACATTATGGGTAGTATTTATATCGTCCATATTATAGCATGGTCCAGACATCGCAAAATTATATAATATAGTTGATAATGTTATTTGTTTATATGGATAATTCATACTATTTTTAGATAAATATTATTTAGACGCATAATATATATATTTATATTGTAAATGAGTACAACAATTACATTGGAATTAGGCGATATAATAGAAATATATAGTCCAGATGACATTCAGTATCATGAAAATGCCTTTTATATTAACTATATTGATTCAAATTTAATCAAATTAACAAGTATTAACAATGGTATGGAAAGTCAACTTAGTTTGAATGAAGGCAAACTGGATAATATGAATATAAAACAAATATTTTTATTAGATCGCAACGAAGACAAAGGATACGTGAAACAAAATCATTTGGATGTTGGAAAATGGGTAAATATTCATTTTGGGGGTGATTATCCCACCATTTTAACCGGTCAAATTACTAATAGCGAAGAAGATATGATTGAAATTACTACTTATCCAGACCTGCAAACCATCTATATTGACTTTGAATATAAAGGCGTCCCTGAAAATATTCCACTTAAACAAATTGAGATTCGGGAACCGCCCCAAGAATATTTACAAAAAACGACGTTGGATAAGGTAGAAGAATCGGAAGTTGAAGGGTCTCCTATTTCCGAAAAGGACGATATAGAATTACAAACACCATTAAGTGTCGAAGAAAATGACAATGATAGTTATGAAGATGAACTAATGAAACTATATGATGAAACAAACGAAATTGTATTTGGTGAAGAACTTGAAGTATTAAAGCAAGTAGTAGAGGTTCCCGAACACGAGAAAAAATATAATATAGAAGTTCAGCTCAATGATATGATGGATGTATTTTTATCTACTATCCCCAATCAAAACCGTAGTGAAACAATTATGAAGAATATTCACTTACTCATTACCAGGTTCAAAGAGCTACGTGAGACATTTTCCACCTTTTCAGAAGATACAAATTCCATTACACCCCATTTCTATGGACCGTATTATAAACCTTTGGTTGAGAATATGAAAAATATGAATACAAAATTAAAATGGTTGCTTCCGGTTGTAAAACATAAAAAATGTGTAATATACCCGAATGAATTATTAGATATAGATATTGAAGCAAAAAGCACGAACACATTGGAAGAGTTCCGTCAAATTCAAGAGTTACAGGAAAGATATAAAAAAGATGAAAAATATGAAAGAGACACTATCGTCCAGAGATTTAATAACGTGTTGAGCCATATAGATGAACCTGATTCAAAAGATGATGTATATTCAACCACGGTAAATGTCGGTATTGAGGCAATTGTAGATAACTTGAACGATTTTTATTCAAGCGTATTAGTTCTTAAGGGTCAAAATAAACAGATAGAAAGAAAGCAATATGTTATTGATACCTATAGTCTAGGTATGAAAAAGTCAATCGCATCCAGGTTTGATAACAAAGTGAACGTTCTTGTCAATAACACACCCAATGATTCAATATACACCAAAACATTCTTATATCTTCCCTATCCATTTATAGAACAATCCAAACTATATCTCAACAAACAGAATATGCTGGAACGTGTTAAGACACATCAGAATTTAATGATGTATTCCCGTTTATTTAATAATAAAACGAACATCATAACCAATATTATTGATAACATTGATGAAGATTACAACCATGAATCATTAGATCTATTGACAAACTTGAATACATTTTCTTTGGATGAATTCTCAACGAATGTTGATAAAACCGTCCGATACGAAAAATTCTATGAATCCATTGTACCCAAAACAAAAACACTCATAAATATTCTTCGCGAACAATTGAAGAAGAAATACACGTTTGTATCTATCGTAAAAGAACTCGAACCATTTAACATTTCTCAAAAACACATTACATATACACAGCATAATAGTATACGCTATAACATAAAAGAAAATATTAAAGCATATAAGAAACAAATGGTGGAGTTCTCGCAATTATTCAGCAATTATATGAATAATAGACGTATCCACGACCGTGTGTCAAAAATGGATTTCTTTGATAGTTTATTGGATACACAAGCCAAAACAATTATTGACAACTATTTTCTATCTTCAAATAGTGCAAATGTATCCGAACAAATAAAAAAAATATACAATATTGACAACGCTAAATTACTGTATACATTTGTATCCAAGTTGATGTTTGCTTTGAATGTGCCGTCAAAATTAAATATATTAGACGAAGATGAAAAAAATGCCAAAAACCCGTTACGTATTAAGTCTGACTGTTCGCGCCGCTTCTTAAGTAAGAAGTATGCAAGTGTAGATGAATTGATGAAAGACAACAACAAAGAAGTTTTGTATTACGATAAAGAATACGACGACACACCGTATGATATTATGGAAAATTACCAAACTGAAAAGAGAAGTATGGTAAATGAGGATTTCCACGATTTTCTCAAGGAAGTATTAATGCAAAAACACGACGTCCAAAAGGACTATGTGGATGTATTGACAAAAACATTAGTGGAAGGTAAAAAACAAGTAGACGAACAAGACTACGCCATAGTGGAGAATGTAGAATCTGATAACAACATTCATTATTATAAACGGGTTAAGAACAATTGGGTTCGCGATGATACCATAAGCGATGCGATGTTTATGGATAATAACACACTATTTTGCAATATTCAAAAACAATGTGTGAAAAACATATCTAACCAAATGTGTCAATCCACCGAACAAATGAAAGAATCTCTTAAAAATATGAGAAAAGAAGAATTGCTTCAAGAATTAGAAACGCGCTATCAAGTTAATATGGATGAACTCAGCGAAGAATTAGAAAAGAATTTTGAAGAATACCAACGATATATGAAAAAGCAAATGATATTAAATGAAGTTCTAGAACAAAAGGCAAACAATTTATCATATCATCTTGGATTACTTGCTAACAAGGACTTATCTATCAAATCCCCACATAGTGGTTTATTACAAAAAATATTGACATCAACGGATTTCACTACTAAACAAAACCATATTATTCTATTTGTTGAATTGTTTTGTCGGGAACCTATTGAAACAACAAATGAAAATTTATACTGGAAATATTGTAAAGACAGTAATGTTAAGTTGATTCCTTCATTTTTATATGAACTCGCAAATGCGTTTGTATTAGGAATTTACGAAGAAAAGTTGTTTGAAATCATCCGTAAACAAGGCGTTGAAAGTGATGATGGAGAATCAATAGTAGATATGCATAGTGGTATGATTATTACACCACGAACATTTGATACAGAAGAAGGGTTTGATGCGTTAGGATTCAAGGTTTCATCACGCACAATATTAGAAGATGAAATAACGCAAATACCAGAACAGCGCAAACTCACACGCGCCCAACAGCGTATATTTGAAAATCCTCATATGGAAAAAATATACAAGGTGTTTGAATTCCTCACTACATCGATGGATATAGATGGCTCAGTAATAAGTGATGTGTGTTTGCGAATATCACTCGAACTTGTTGACTCGTTAATCAAGGGAAAAGATTCGTATGAGAAAATAGTGGAAAAACAGAAGCAAAAGAACCCGGATAAAAAGATGGCGAAATATCAAGATTACTTTAATGAATCGCTTATTATGATAGTATCCGGATGCTATTTGATATCTCTACAAACGGTAATCCCATCCATCAAAGCAAAAAAGACATTCCCGGGTTGTGTCAAATCCTTCTCTGGATATCCTATGGGTGGCGACGAAGATACTAGTGGATTGAAATATATATCGTGTGTGTTATATAAAACACGAAGTAATATTGAACCGTGGAGTGCTGTTAAAAAATACAAATCTTCGGAAACGTTTGAGAAAAACATCCGAAAGATTATTGATAATCATCTCATCACAAACAGCGAAATTACACATCTTATCAAAGAAAAGAAACAATACTTGTTATTAAATAAAGATGAAGATTATGAAATCAAAGAACAACATAGCATACAGCGGTGGGTAAATTTCCAACCTCCCCTTGTCAAATATGAACTCAAAGAAGAACAGAAAAATAATGTGTCAAAGGAGTTTTTGCGTGAACTACTGACAACCATCCAAAAAGGGGATAAATCTCAACATAAGATGTTATATACGTTGATCGCAAAGAATACAATATTGAATTATGGCCTCATTCAAGAAATTAATAACGAAGTCGGAAAAGAACGACCAATATTAAAAACATTCGGTGGTATACCTTTTGTTGATAATGCGTGCTGTCAAGACATAATCAAAAATCCGTTGAAGTATTTTTCAAATAAGAATGAAAATGTCAACGTATATCTCAATCAAATTAAACAAAACGAGGACTTTATAGCAAATATGAAAATGATTACAACTGCTCCTACGTTATATCATCCATATAATACTCGTGCAAAGACGGATATTTCAAAACAAGGGCATTATGAAGAAAATATATATGGGTATATTATTCACTATTGTAATTTTGATAAGCCAGAAAGAGCACTCAGTGAATTCGAATCCATATGTGGCGAAGTTCCCAAATCATATCAACCTGAGTTGAATATTGAAGAAAAGATGGCAATCCTTAAACGCAACGGTAAAAATTACAATCTCGATTCACTCTTTGCGCTTATGAAAATGATTAACAAACGAAACACAATCGATTCATACATTCAACACGAGCATAGTTATAGTAAAGAAATATTGGTTCAACTCGATGATTTTGAAGAGTTAGAAATTCCTATTATTGAAAAGCCACTCATTGATTTACTTCGAAGTGTTGTTGTATCTACAAATGGGTTTCAACAAGAAGAAACAAAAGAACTTGAGAATTTAAAGAATTATTTACTCATGACGACACAAAAAATGAATGACTTTGTAATAGATTATGTTAGAAGGTTCTCAAATGAAAAAGGAAAATCTTTCGGATTGATACAAAAATTTGTATCTGAATTAAGAGAACCCAATAAATGGCAATCTGGAAAGCAAGATAATTATCATAAAATGTCATATTTATTGAACTACTTGAAATATATTTCAAAAACGATGCCTCAAATTATTGTACGTAATATGAAATATGCAAATGTTCCAAAACACTGGAATGTTGTAAAGGTTCACGAACAAGATATCGAAAAATTTGTGTTAAGTGAATATAAGTTTATGGAAAATATACAAATGGACGATACAATGAAGACGTATTTCAATGTGCTACAAGAAAATATTGAAAAAATATATAATTTTTGTCTATTATTTCCGTATACTGATTACGATGAAAAGTTTTTGGTTCTTGATAAACGAAGTCAAGAGCTATTTGTATCCTATTGTATATACTCGGTAATATATGAATACATTGTATTAACTGATAACGAAGATATTATCCAAATCCATTTAGAATCAACAAAACAAAATATTCGTAATATAAATGAAACAAGAGAGTCGGATGAAATTATATCACAGCGTCCAGATGTAGATAGCAATTTACAACAACAAATGGAAATTTTAGAAGAAGTAGAAGTATTACAGGGTAATAAAGAGTCATTAAAAAATAACGTATGTAATATAATCGTTGCTTTATTAAATAAAGGTATTTATGATAAGGGATTATTGAATATCAATTATGACAATATTATCAAAAAAACACAACGTTCTAAGGATTACGAAAAGAAACAAATCATCAAATATCTTGGAAAAATGAGTATAGAACAACGTAGAATAGAAGACGAACATAAAAAATACAAACTTGGTATGTGGAATGTGGGTCAACAAAAAGGGTTAATACATTATGATAAGGCCACATATAAGCGCGAACGCGATGAAATACTTAAAATGATTGATGGTGAAAAGGAAGAAGGTGATGGCATTTCCGAAGGCACAGCTGCTGTTTCTATGTTACAAAATGTGTATACTATACAAGACTTGGAAGATCACGATGAAAATATAGAAAACGAACAGCAAGAACGGGAAGCATACGATATTTCTCATTTAGGTGAAAACTTTATGGACGGTAATTATTATCCAGAAGACAACGAAGAAGAAGACAATTAGATATCTGACAATAAAATGTAGAAATATTTTATAACTATATAAAATATTTATGAGGACCCTTATATTACAACATAAGACGCTATTTGCGATTATTATTTTTCTAACATTATTCTCATCAATGCACTTTATTAAACCATCTTTTATATATGATACAGATGGAAGTTTTCGTGAATTCGGTGTAGGATATAAACATAAAACGGTTATACCAGCGTGGATTGTTTCTATAATGTTGGGTATTTTATCATATCTAAGTATTTTATATTATTTAGCATATTATTAATCACTATTTTGTATAAGTAATAATTATAGAAAATGGCACCTAATCTTATTGACAATCATAGTAAACATTTTATTAAATATTCTTTAATGGAAATGCACGATAACAAAATAACAAATTATAATTTGCTATATAACATGCTAATATTCACACTATTTATAACAATAACAACAATTACACTATACTGTTTATATAAAGGGAAAAAAAGCGATGAAGAAAAACAAATTCAATCATTCAAAGACAAACAATATATATTGTCAAAAATTAGTGCAATACAGGAACAACAGTTTGAAAAATCACAGATTACGAATTTGCCTCCAATAAAAACAGTGAATGAATACTAATTATCTTGGTTATTTTAGTATGACACCATTATATATAATGAATATAATTGAAGAGCAACGTCAACAAATTATAAATAATAATAATACGGCACAAAATTACATTGATTCTGTTATTCAAAATATGAATAAACTATCAGATGACTTGATAATTAGTGAACAATTATATGGAGAAATTGACCTATCTGCTCTTTCTGATTTTAAGATTAAAAAGGTTGTATTTGCACCGGGTAGTATCACTAGTATTATCCATATTCCTGATAGTGTAACAACAATTAATATTAGTGAAAATTTGCTTGTCGAGTTGAATAACCTACCAAAATTATTAAAACATCTTGATGTGAATCATAATTATTTAACCAAAATAAATTTAGACGATCTAAAATTATTAGAAGTATTAAATATTTCCCATAATCAAATTGAAGAATTGCCTTACTTACCTCCTCTTTTGTTAGAATTGAACTGCTCTAATAATAAATTGACAACTCTTAATTTAGAAACATCAAAAAAAATAGAAACTTTAGATATTGGGTATAACAATATTACAACCATATATGGTTATCCTGAATCGGTTATTAACTTTGATTCGACGAATAACCCTTCAATAGAATACATTGATTCGGATATAACACCGGAAGAAAATGGAAAAAAGGAGGAAAAGCACGACTATTTCACAAGTTTAAATACATACTATAAATTCAAAACATTATATGAAAGTCAATTGAAAGAAATACGTAAGAAAGCATATATCAAGAGCAAATCAAAAAAACAACATCAATTGAATTTAAAAGGTATTTATGGACGTTGTGTTTATTGTCGCCGCAATGTTGGATCTGTATTTATTGAAAATGATGAAAAGATTGTCGCTCATTGTGGTAGCACAAACGACCCGTGTAAATTCAATATTGAATTGATTAAGGGTTTTTATAATGATATCAGATATGTGTTAAATGAATATAAACAAGGTGTCATCGAAACACAAAACAACATCATAAGACAAAAGATGGATATATTATTTGATTACAGGAACGAAAAAGATATTGTGGATGAATATCAAGAGTTGATTAATGACATGGAAACATTTAACAGTGAATATACTGAACTCTTAAATAAATATAATAAATTATTCAATGACGAAGAGAAACAAGCAACATTGACTAAAATGAACGTAGAATTATTTGAATTCAAGCAAGAATTTTTACAACACTTGAAAGAATTCAATAATACTAATAATAGAGAACATTTACATGCTGCAATGAACTTACACAGAAACCATATTTTTGTATTGAAACGTCGTCTTCATAATATTGAATATAATGTCTTGGAAGTATATCAAGAAAACATAAAAAAAGACATATTTACATTTAATAAGCAAGAACATACACTATCAAACATGGAAACAAGTGTTGATATTGACCGCGTTAAACATTTTGTAGTGAAAAATTGAATACACTATCTTAGATAAATCAAATATAAATACACTCTTACTTATATTTGATAATGGCAGAAGAACACGCTTGGTATTCCTACAAACAATCTCAGATTTCTGGAAAATATTTTACATATAAGGATATGGATGATAATCTCATTCAAGTTACTGAAATTAATCATTCAAAAGATGTAAAACCACCATTTGACGATGTGGTATATATGGGACTTGTAAAGCAATATATCCAAACAACAACATTAGATACAGGTTTTAGATTTAATAATATTTAACATTGATTGTAATTACTTACTGTATCCCAAACAATACTATTATCAATCGCCCATTTTTTTTGAGCGCATCGTGAAGACCCAGAAGCACTCCAATCCGCGTGTTCAAAATCTATAGCATCTTCATTCTCATTAAAGCCTGGAATACCTTTTTTATCAGGAGGATCACCTTGGTAATTGGTTTCAAACGCACCCATATTCGGTCCAGATGTTGGAATTACACATTTACCATCTTCATTTTTTTGCCAATAATCAGGACAATCGTATTTCACCGGAGGGAATGCAGATTTTGATTTTTCATTCATCCCATATACGCCGATGTACGCCAAGATTATTATTAATAATATGATCGCAACAGATAATACAATCAAATAAAAAGTTTCCATTTTATATTATATTCACAGAAAACATTATAACGATGTTCTCTAAATATATTTAGAATAAATATCTTACAATACAATATAACATACAAACATGTTTATTTCATCCGCATATAATGAAACAAATAAAATATTAGACGAAAAATCATCTCAATATAACGGACGTGTTAATATTGCTGAACCCTCTGCAACAGCTGTATTTGAAATGCAAGAAAAAATCAATGTACGCAACAAGGCGACCAACTATCGCGAAGCATTAACCGGAAATATTGAGGAAAATGTTTTATCACAAGTCTTCTTTTCCGAAAAGAATATCCAAATCATTCAAAATGGCATTCGTGCTGGTGTATACGAAAAATCAAATCAGGAAATTGTCGTGCCTCCACAAAATATTGACAATCTCAAAATAATTATGCGTAGCACCTATTTACAATACGCGCAACATTATCCGAATGACATTACCGGACAAGTAGAAAAATTAAATAGACTTGTATTAGACTACGCTGTAAATGATGTATATAACGGCGCGGTGTCATATTTGAAATATATCCAAGATCAAAGCACAATTGCTATGCCGATGGATCGTCCTTTACAAAACGACCGAGATTATAAAGAGTTAGAAACAAAGACATTCATGTAAGTGATTGTATATGAAATAATTATATCATTAAGATATAATGATTCGTGAAAGTTATTTAATCGCCCAACAACACGTCAACGAACGCATAGGAAATCAACTCACTACAATGGTTATGAATTATTTATGGCATACCGAGCATTATGCATTGGTAACTAAGCCTTTAATTCAGTATAATATCAAGGCTGGCAAAATGCATTTATTTTTAATAAATAAAATATTACCTATCATTCGGACCATACACTTCAAACAAAACGAACATTATTTAATTTATCTAAAATACTACAATTCATTTCTTCAAGAAGTTGCTAATAACAATGGTCTTCGGATATATTTAATGAATCATTATCCATATATGAAGCATATTACTCCATTTATAACGCATCATAGATATGTGGGTGTCAATCCATCATACATTTATATATGTAATTATTGTCTGACTTTATCAAAATCATTGAGATATCATGTAATTACCAATTTTAAACAATTAAATGATATTAGTGGGAATTTATCGGATATATTTACCGGAGCGGGAGAACCCGTCGACCACATATATGATAAATATACCTAAAAATGAGTATAAAATGAATTCTTCGGCAATGTTTTCTGTTTTTTCATGTTGTTGTTGTTCTAATAAATGAATCATATAATTAATCTTTTCTAAAAGTTTATCATTGTTTCCGAATTTATCTACAATACGTCTTTCAATACTTGAAGATGGGGCTTGTTTGTATGATATTTCTCCATTATAGCTATTGGTGTAATTACTAAATTGTTCGTGGACGTTGGGGTTGTATTCTAAATTGTTCGTTTGGATATTTGGCATATCTTTTTTGACGTGTATATTTGGATTTGGAAGAGGATTGAAGTTCTCTAAATGATTTCCATCATTATCTTCATTATTATCCATATTATTTATTAAATTGTTGATACGTTCATTACGCTGTTTTTGTAGATTTTGTGTGTGCTCTATTGATTGTGGAATATTTGTTTTGAATCCTTCAAGCATTAAATTATTTTCATTTGTATCTGAGTTATCTTTTGATATTAGACTTGGTTTTTTCATAGTAGATTGTCGTTTATTACGCCTATCCTTAGACGTCCATGTAGACGCGGTATTTAATAATGACATTACTTAACAAATATATAGATAATTATTTAAGTGTATATATTTAATTATCATAAAATATGTTCTAATGAAACTATATATGAAAATTGTTTTAGAATACATACCTTTACTATCTGTAATCATTTTGACATTATTGTCTAATGATGTAAAAAATATATGGTTCACACCTTTGGGGAAGGTATTTGCAATTGTATTGATTGTTTTCTATTCAAGAATTGATAAATATATCGGTCTAGGTGTATGTATGATTATTATAATGTTCTATAATACATATGATTTCTACGTTTTTGAAGGTTTAGAAAACGACGATGAAGAAGAAGAAAAATCCGATGAAGAAGGCGAATCAGACGAAGAAGCAGAAAATCTAATTGAAGAAGCTGAAAGTGAAATGAATAATTTTGATGTAGATGAAGTGAAAGAGGAGGCTGTTGAAATAACAGGTGAAGATATTAAAATCCAAGATACATCCAACAGTATTAGTGAGATACAACAAGATGTCAATGAAACTAAAAAATTGGAATTGGATGCTGAAAAGGATAAACAAGAACATGAATTAAAACAACAGAAAATAGATTTGGAAAAGGCTCAGCAAGAAAAGAATGATAATACGATGTCAGAACAAATGAGCGAACAGAAGAAACGAAGAGAAATAGAAACGTTACAAAATATATTGAAAGAGCGAAAAAATTACAGTCAACATATCATTAATAAGACGGAGAATCGTTTATCGGAATTATTATTTAATGATAAACCTAAAAAAGAATCCTTTGTATCAAAGGAATGCATGGGGTGTGCTAATACAACATTAAATAAAATAGAGACGTTTGCTAATCTAATACCCCGATTAACACGTGTTTAATCATAAATTTAGTTATTATACTTGACTTCCAAAATAAGATATAATTAAAATATATATATTCTAATTATAATTATAACATGACAACAACATCATATAATATTCAAGAATTAAAAATATTCATACGGTCTAACATATTGAAAAATAATGACTCTGAATATGATAATTTCGAATTTACAAAAGATAACTTATATTTACAGGACCAGAAAAAGTTTAATAAGCCATTAAATACATACCCTTATTTTACTAGCGATATTGGATATCCTCGAGATAAATTATTATCATTAAGTATGCGAAAACGTATTGAATTTTTTTTTAATTTAGACCAATATATGTTATTTATAACTACATATGGTGAAAAAAATAAAGAAAAGAACGAAATAACAAATAATAACATTAATATTATGTTAGAGTTGTTATTTCCAACTCAATTTCCAATTCATAATGATATTAAAGATTCACATAGTTATTATCTTAGTGGAAATCGCGGAATAAGCAACCAAATGTTATCTATGATAACCAATCCTTTTGAAAATAAATACTCTTATATCAGACATAATGGAAAAATCTATACAACTCGTAGAGTAATTTGGGTAAACGATATGTTAAATCATAGTATTTATAAAAAATTAATTGATTTATACGCAACCAGGCTAACACAAGGCCAAGGATCAACTAGAAATACGGTGTCATTAACAAATGACATAAATAATATTATTCGATCTATTGTTAAGGGTTCAAATACTTCAATATCTTATATTTCACTTAATACACAGTTTCAAGATAGGATTGATGCTTTAAATAAAAAAGAGAATAAATTATTGAGTAATATATATGCCAAATTTATTAATAAAAATATACAAGATGAAGGTCAAGATAAAGATGACACCCAACTAATTAAAAATATAGAAACATCTGTATTACAGCAACAAACATCATCGAAAAGTTATTATTATATCGAACTTTCGATTGATTACTTTCAAGGTGAAATTAACTCGGAAAATAAACATAAATTTATATGTAATTTCACAAGTAATCATTTGGGAAATTTGTTCGAAAAAATCGTCCAATCGAAAGAAATTGATAAGTACAAACAAAAATGGAATGTTGATTTAGATAAAGCACCATTATATCAATCTGATGTTCCAATTGTTACAAAGCGCAATAATGATATGAAACTTGAAGATAGTAAAAGAGATGTGAAAGACGAATCACAAGGACAAATTATGTTGTTTTCTGACATTATACAAAACGGCAATAATACAAAGAAATATATAGAACATATAAATAAAGAACAAGGATTATCTATTGAAATAAATCAATTATATGAAGACGCATATTTAGATACAATAAGAGAAAATAAGTACTCAGATGTAGTCAAAAAATTATATGAATTATTGAATCAAGAAGGAGATACAAATCCTATTTTTATAAGGGATAATATAAATAAAATAAAAAAGTCACAGAAAATTAAAATACCAGATAACAAAAAAACCAATTATGAATCCGACCCAATAAAAACGATTGTAGAAATCGTTGATGATGATCCAACACGAATATTCATGTATTTTTTTATGGAAGATATAATAAACTATATGTCAATGAAAGGGTTAATTCGAGATAGCGATAAAAATGGAGGTAGTAGATTAAAAACAAGAAAAAATAAAAAATCTCGCATTAAAAATGCAACAATTAAGAAAAATTGAAATAAATAGTAAATGTATAGGCCA
>Ga0181596_10003461_pt1 | contig 14657 bp, 10 predicted proteins | sample 041ome_6_FD_148655 | JGI IMG/M metagenome (GOLD analysis project Ga0181596, IMG submission 148655) | Coastal salt marsh microbial communities from the Groves Creek Marsh, Skidaway Island, Georgia - 041402US metaG (spades assembly) | ecosystem: Environmental > Aquatic > Marine > Intertidal zone... | reverse complement strand
TCTTTGGCACACTCATGCCTGGTTCTATTCTCCCTGAGTACAAGGTTTTTAATTATGACAAACTAGTTCATGCCGGCGCATTTATGGCCTGGACTTTAGCAACAGGAATTACTTGGCGGGCTTTTCAACCAAAGCGAGCATCGCTAAATGTACTCATAGTAGCTCCCTTACTTTTTGGTGTTGGCATTGAAATTCTTCAAGGTATTCTTCCAACCAACCGAAGTCCTGAATGGATGGATATTGTTTTTGATGCCTTGGGTACTTTTTTGGGCCTATTAATTTATCTTTTACTCTTACGGATTAAAGACCAAAGTGAGTGTGTAAAAAGTGAACATTAGTGTTGCGACGCTCCAAAAAATTTGGTTTCTTTTGTGTTCAAACTAATTTTAATTGGGCATTCATCATGATAACTGACAGAAAACAAGCCAAAGCCGACTTAAGGCGTAGTTACAATGTGTTTCTGCAACTAGGTCTTATCGTCGCTTTACTATCATTTATTGGGTTGGTTCGTATCAATTTGTACAGCGAGCCTCCTGCACCCCCTCCGGTAGAAGAACAGGAAGAAGTGGTAATGGAAGAGGTGATTCAAACAAAGCAAATTGAAACTCCACCGCCACCACCAAGACCACCGGTTCCTGTAGAAGTACCAAATGATGAAATTATAGAAGATGAAATCATTGATTTAGATACGGAATTGGATTTAGATGGGCCGTTGGATTTACCACCTCCACCCCCACCAAAAGAAGATGAACCTGAAGATGATTTCTTTGTCGTAGTAGAGCAAATGCCCCAACTTCGTGGTGGCTTGGCCGCTCTACAACGAAAGGTTTCTTATCCTGAAATGGCTCGACGAGCTGGTATAGAGGGTCGAGTTACTGTACAGTTCATTGTAAACGAACAGGGTAGAGTTGAAAATCCGCGAGTAATTCGTGGAATTGGCGGTGGTTGTGATGAAGAGGCTTTAAAAGCTGTACAAAGCGCTCGATTCACACCTGGGATGCAACGAGGTAGACCGGTACGTGTACAGTATAGCTTACCTATTGTTTTCCGACTACAGAATTAAGTCTTTGGCTCATGTGATTCTTTACTGAATCAGTAGCAAATTTTGAAAAGCCCGCTCTTTAGTGGGCTTTTTTTATGTTTTAAGTTTTTCACCAACTAGGTGACGTAATCTTAACTCAATGGCTTTTTGCCATCTTAACGGGCTGCTATCACTTATAGCATGTAAGATAAGCCCCATTCCAACTAGAGTGCTTTGATTTGTTCAGTAAACTGAATCAACACCTCCCTCAGGTTATCGAATGCAACCCACTCGTGCGCAAGAGTCAAACTAACCCAACGTATCTGGGTTATTCCTTCTTCTAACTGTGGCGTATAACGAGGTTTAGTTGAATTCCTACGTTCATTGATCTTTCCCTGAGAGAGTGCACTTGAAATCCTATGCTCTTGGGCATCAATCATCCCATACCAGTAGGTGGTTTTATGATAACGTTTATTTTTTTGCTCATATTCATGAGCGGTTGTACCAATAAAATGAGTAATGATAGGCTGCTCAATGCCTACCTCCTCTTGTACTTCTCGGCGAGCAGCACGAGCAACAGTCTCATTTTTTTCAACCTTCCCTTTGGGGATATCCCACAACCCGTTTCGTTGAATTAACAACACCTCCAAACATTGCTCCGTGGATTGCTTGGTTTCTGAAACTACGGCATCTCTATGAGGTGATGAGGGGTAATTTCTATTCAGGTTCAAAGAATCTACTTCCGAACTTGTGTACCGAAATACCACACCACCCGCGGCACTAATTTTCTTTTGTTTCACTGGATTCTGTATCTCCCTGAGCTTCTTCTTTACTCGATGCTGTATTAGCATCCCCTTTCTTAACTTCATCAGCATAATTAAGGCGGAGATTAGTCAGGCTTTGATCCAAATACGACTTCAATTCATTGGGTAGATTTCCTTTGGTATATTCAGCTAATGCATTTAGAGTGTCAATGGCATATTTAGCAGACCCCAAATCCCTCTCGATTTTATCGGTTGCGGGATTCTTAATTTTCCCTAAACCCATCATTCCAATTTGCTGATGCTGCTGAACTAACATCATAAATAAAAGTTGTTTTTGTTGGTCTTCGTTTAAGTTCTTTAAATCGTCCATAGGTTATTAGCAAAAATTCAATGAAAGTTATTATGGTTTAAAAATAAGTATTTAAGCAGTCAAAAAAACCATTTCATACTCTTCTAATTATCCCTGTCTTTCTTTATAAATTAGATTCAATATAAGCTAGAACTTCCCTATTTTTATGATCGCTTTAAATGAAAGAGCTTCGCAAGGAATGAAAGAACAATGTGAATAGTTTTATTTTCTGAATGAGCCAAAAGTTATAGCAATATAAAAAACAGCTGTTAGAGATGACCCAAATTCAATGTCATGTTCAATTCAGTCACTTGATACTCATAATCTAGTTTAAGCTCTTTAAACCCATTACTTAAATCCTCTCATCACTCATCCATTCACATTATGAATCGTGTACATAATTTTAGTGCAGGCCCTGCCATTTTACCCCTAGAAGTACTTCAACAAGCACAAGCTGACTTAGTAGACTACCAAGGTACGGGCGCTTCCATAATGGAAAAAAGCCATCGGGGTGCTGACTACACTCAGGTTCATGAAGAAGCAACGGCCTTGCTAACATCTATTTTGGGTCTGGGTGATGATTTTGAAGTGCTTTTTCTACAAGGAGGGGCAAGTACTCAATTCTTGATGGCCCCAATGAATCTGCTTTCCAAAGGACAAACTGCTGACTACATAAATACAGGGGCTTGGTCAACAAAAGCCATTAAAGAAGCAAAGGCTTTTGGAGAGGTACATGAAGTATACAGCGGAAAAGAAGGGAACTTTACACACATTCCCACACAGGAAGAGCTAGCACTGAGTGAGCACGCACGCTATGTGCATTTCACCTCTAACAACACCATTTTTGGAACGCAGTTCGCCACCGAACCGGAAACAAACGGGGTACCTCTAGTCTGCGATGCTTCATCAGATTTTCTATCCAGACCCATTGATATTGCCCGTTATGGTATCATCTATGCAGGAGCTCAAAAAAATCTAGGGCCAGCTGGTGTTACCATTGTGATTGCACGGAAGGATGTGCTTGAAGGAATTAGCAAAACAGATATTCCAACTATTATGGACTATCGCACCCACGTTCAGAATCTATTTAACACCCCTCCTGTATTTCCAGTATACATGGTTAAATTAGTTTTGGAATGGATTCAAAGCAAAGGCGGCATTTCATATTTTGAACGCTTTAACTTGGAGAAAGCTAATCTATTGTATTCTGCTATAGATGAAGATGACTTCTACTCTGGCACTGCGGACCTAGCTTCTAGGTCATTAATGAATGTGACCTTTAGACTACCTTCAGAAGAATTGGAAAAAAAGTTCATTCAAGAAGCTACCGCTGCTCATCTAGATGCTCTGAAAGGACATCGCAGTGTAGGCGGTGTTCGTGCTAGTATTTATAATGCCTGTCCTATGGAAAGTGTTCAGGCATTGGTAGCTTTTATGGTAGATTTCAAAGCCAAACATGGGTAACCCACAAACACCCATCACATAAACCTAGAACCAGATTGTTTTTATGTGATCAAGGGTGTTAGGCACAAAAAGCAACATGTAAAGTATTCCCCAGATAGCACCAGCTAAGTGGGCTTCGTGATTAATTCTCCCCTCACGCTTACCAGCCCAAATACTGTAAACCACAAATAAACCTCCGAAAATGACAGCTGGTATACCTATTGGTATGAACATAAGGTAGAGTGGGGTAAACGGGAACAAAACAATGAAGGCAAATAATACGCTTTCAATAGCTCCAGATGCCCCAATCGTGGCGTAATTTGGATTGTCTTTATGTTTAATTAGTGAGGGTATAGAAGAAGCAATCAGACCACTCATATACAGAATAAAAAAATGCTCAGAGCCAATACTTCGCTCCAAAACTGGCCCAAAAAATAATAGGGTGATCATGTTAAAAAGCAAATGTGTCCATCCGCCATGTAAAAAACCTGAACTCACTAATTCATACCATGCTCCCTTTCGGACTGTTCTGTAGGGTATATGCATCCCTTTTTCCATGATACTTGGATTGGTTTGTGACCATAGAAAAACGCCTATATTTATGGCAATTAAAAAGTAACTAAGCATTCTTATCTGTTTCGGGTTAACGTGTGATGCGGCTTATCAAAGACCATTGCAATATACAGAGCTTGGTATTGATTGTATTGCAGATTTTAGTAAAACAATGGTACATTCTACTTTATCACCGATGACTGCATTGCCGAAGTAGCTCAGTGGTAGAGCAACGCTCTCGTAAAGCGTAGGTCGTGGGTTCAAATCCCATCTTCGGCTCTTCTGCTATTCATCCTTCAATCTCAATGATCCCTTATTTTATGGCTATGTCCATTTCTTCCATCTTTAGTCGATCCACTCCACTTCTTTGCAGCATACTTTTGGTCTTATTCGTAACCAATTGTGGTATTGTCCGAGAAGCATCTCTAGTTACAGAAAGCCCAATCGAAACTACCCAAAATAGAGCACAATCGACCCCATCCGAAGGAGGAGACCTTGGTTCGCGTGTTTTTGGTATAGATGATGAAGTAACCGTTGAACAGCCAACCTCTCCCACCATTACAGAGGCGACCTCCACAAACAAACCAGTTGGCAATGAAAATGATGACTACTCGAGCCCACAAATAATTACCCAAAATCTACCTACTGGAGTAGCCTTCATCCAAACAGGCATAGCTAGTTGGTACGGACCTGATTTCCAAGGGCGTAATACGGCAAATGGGGAGGTCTATAACATGAATGATATGACGGCTGCACATAAATCCCTCCCCTTCAACACACAGGTCATCGTAGAAAACCAAACCAATGGAAAACGGATACAGCTACGCATAAACGACCGGGGTCCATATGCTAAAAATAGGGTAATTGATTTGTCTAGAGCCGGAGCTGAAGCCATCGAAATGATTGGCCCAGGCACAGCACCTGTAAAAATATTTGTTTTGGACGATGGAACCGGCAACGTTTATCCGACCACGCCCCATTATACAGTACAGTTGGGCTCTTACGACAATAGGGCTGCTGCAGAACAAAAGTCTGCTCAAATTCTAAGTAGCTATGTTGCCGAAGTACAAGTTAATGGAATGAACTATTATCGTGTATATTTTGGCGATTTTGAAAACCCAGTGATTGCGATAGAAGCCATGAATCGCCTCAAAGGACTAGGCCATGAAGGATTCATTAAGCAGATCAATAAATAATTTTTTTGGGATTGATTTGCTAAGACTTTGAGTTACATAGTTATCAAAAGAAACATACTACTATGAAAAAGAATATTATTGTTATCGGAAGTGGATTTGGAGGTTTGGGCGCCGCATCTCGTTTATTATCTGCAGGTCATAATGTAACCATCTTAGAGAAGAGAGATAAATTAGGTGGTAGAGCCTATGTTTACGAGCAAAATGGCTTCAAATTTGACGGTGGGCCAACTGTTATAACCGCTCCATTTCTGTTTGATGATATTTGGACAGCGGCTGGCAAAAAACGAGAAGATTATGTTGAATTCGTTCCTTGTGATCCATTTTACAGAATTTTTGATCACACCGGAAAAAGTTTTGACTATAACAATGATCATGAATTCACTCTAAAAGAAATTGATAAATGGAGTCCTGAAGACAAACAAGGATACGAGGACTTCTTAGCCACTACGAAACCTATTTTTGATAAAGGGTTCACTGAATTAGCGGACAAGCCATTTTTAAAGGTTAGCGATATGTTAAAAGTAGCGCCAGACCTTATTCGCCTACAATCGCATAAAAATGTATACAAATATGTGTCCCAATTCATCAAAAACGATTTTTTGAGACAATGCTTTTCATTTCATCCACTATTGGTGGGGGGTAATCCCTTTGATACTACCTCTATTTACGCCATGATTCATTATCTCGAGCGAGAGTGGGGAGTCCACTATGCATTGGGTGGTACTGGAGCCATTGTAAACGCATTTGAGCAATTGATTACTGAACAGGGTGGAAAAATCCATTTAGAAACCGAAGTAGATGAGATTCTTGTTACCAATGGTAAGGCAACGGGCGTTCGCCTGGGTAATGGAGAAATCATGGAGGCCGATACGGTAGTATCCAATGCCGATGTAGCCTTTACCTACAAAAATATGATTAAGCCCACACATCGCAGAAAGTACACGGATCGAAAAATTGCACGAACCAAGTACAGTATGTCGCTCTTTGTCATATACTTTGGTACCGATAGGCAGTATAGAGAACAGGGACTAGCGCATCACAATATCATATTAGGCCCTCGATATAAAGCACTACTTGATGATATTTTCGACAATAAGATAGTAGCGGAAGATTTTTCGCTTTATTTACATATGCCCACCATTACCGACCCGAGCATCGCCCCTGATGGGCATGAAGGGTTTTACGTACTTTCACCTGTCCCTCACTTAGACAGCGGTACTGACTGGGAAAGTTTTGCTCCTACCTACAAAAAAGCAATTATGGACTTCTTAGAAGAGAATTATCTGCCTGATTTGTCCAAACACTTAGTTGCGGAACATTACATTAATCCACTACATTTCCAAGACGTACTAAACAGCTATAAAGGTTCAGCCTTTTCTGTACAGCCCATTTTAACACAATCGGCATGGTTCCGACCTCACAATAAATCAGAAGATGTAGACGAGCTCTACTTCGTTGGAGCTGGAACACACCCAGGAGCTGGTCTCCCAGGCGTATTATCATCAAGCATTATTGCTCAAGACCTCATTGGTCCGGCTTAACTAAATTTCATTCAAAACAAATAAGCTATTATCCTTGTAAGCTTTTTTGAAGATTATCCCAATCTTGCAAGAAACGCTCAAGGCCCGAATCGGTTAATGGGTGTTTAAGTAGACCAGTTATCACACTCAAAGGCATAGTCGCTACGTCCGCACCTGCCTTCGCACATTCTAAGACATGCATTGGGTGACGTACACTTGCTGCTAATACTTCGGTCGGATACCCATAGTTCAAATAAATTTGAACTATATCTTCAATCAGGGTCATCCCATTGGTACTTATATCATCCAATCTCCCAATAAATGGCGAGATATAGGTAGCTCCCGCTTTTGCTGCAATAAGAGCCTGTGTTGCAGAAAAACAAAGAGTACAGTTGGTTTTGATCCCTTCTTCACTGAACGTTTTAATGGCTTTGATTCCATCTTTTATTAGGGGAATTTTAACCACCACGTTATCCGCTATTTCCGCAATAGCTCTACCCTCAGCAATCATTTCTTCATAGGTAGTAGAGACTACCTCAGCTGAAACATCACCCTCTACAATGTCACAAATTTTCTTGATGTGCCCTTCAAAATCCTTTACTCCAATTTTTGCACACAAACTTGGATTAGTTGTCACTCCATCTAGCACACCTAAGTCATGTGCTTCCTGTATTTCTTCTAAATTTGCAGTATCAATAAAAAACTTCATTGGATTGGGTTTGGTTTAGAGTAATGGGATTTATAGTAAATGAATAAAGGCTAAACCATGATCTCATTGTCTGAAACATCGTTGCCTATGCAGAGTTGAAAATAAACTCGATTTAAAATAGGGAAACATTCTACTCAAATCTATCCAATTCAAGATTTTACGTTGCTTTTTTTTACAAGTTAACTGTATCGAATAATGAACGTAATGTCGAACTTTGTACGTTACATGATTACATAAACCAAAGCTACCCAAATACCGGTTGCTTTATCTACAGACAAAATATCTTTATTGTGAAAAAAACACTGTTTCTCTTACTTATTCCATCATTGCTTATTCTGAATTGCGGAGGTGATGACGAGTCGTCCAATGGAAGACCTGATTTTAGCCGTTTTGGTGGCTTCTCAGCAAATCGAAGTACAAGCGTCGAAACTATGACGGTTGAACTTAGCACTATTGCCGACCAAGTACGTTCTTATGGAACCGTAAAGGCACAAGATTTAGTGAGTGTGTCCCCTCAAGTATCGAATAGGCTAACCGATATCTATGTTGACCTTGGGGACACGGTTGAAGCTGGGCAATTAATGGCTAAAATCTATGACAAAACATTTCGAGACCAATTAAGTCAAGCTCAGGCACAGTTAGCTCAAAGTCGTATTGCTTTGCGAAGAGATAGTGCCCAATTCGAAAGACAGCGCCAATTACTGGAGATGGATTTGGTTAGTGATAGTGAATATGAAATTGCCCTAGCAACCTATCGCAATACGATGGCTCAGTTAGAATCTGCCAGGGCTTCCTTAACTCAAGCACAGGAAAATTTTAACTTTACCGAAGTTCGTGCACCTGTAAACGGAGTGGTGGTCAGTCGTAGTTTAGAAGAGGGTGATTTGGCACCATCTGGACAAACTCTGTTTGAATTGGCCAGTGACAGTGGCTTTGAAACTCGTATTTTCTTACCTGTACAAGATTGGCGTTCGGTCCGTATTGGGCAGAGTGTGCAACTAAGAGTTTCAAATGAGGCTAGTGTATCAGCAACGGGAATCGTTTCGAGAAAAAGTCCTCAACTTGATCCAACCACAGGACTTGGTGAAGTAGTTATTACCCTAACACAGGTGGGTAGAAGTATATATTCCGGCGTACTGGCAGAAAACCTGATTAATATTCAAACCAACGATAACGCCGTTGTGATACCAAGAAGTGCGTTAGTTGAGGTGGTTGAAACCGTGGTTAATCCAGAGTCAAATACCATTGAACTCGAGCGAAGTTATTCCGTATTCGTATCCAAAGGAGATAGTTTGGCTGAACGCCGCACCCTGGAGTTAGGTATTGAGCAAGGCGACCGCATAGAAGTTTTATCAGGATTACAGCCAGGTGACAACATTGTAATCACAGGACAACAGGGCCTTGAAGAAGGTGGTCGTATTTCGGTGGCTAGCGGTGCTTTATTTCAAACTGCCGAGCAAAATACAATTCAACCCGAAGGAACATCGGCTGAAAATAGGGCTACAGAGCAAAGAAGTATGCAACGATCAAGTGGCGCTAATGGCAACCCTTTTGCAAACTTAACCGAAGAGCAACGAGAAAAATTACGAACTATGAACCCCGAGGAACGTAGAGCGTTCATACAACAGCTTCGTGAATCGCGCGGTGACTCTACTGCAAATGCCTCGAACCGCTAGTTTATATGGGAGCATTATCAAAAATAGCCGTTGAACGTCCCATCACCCTACTGATGACGACCCTCATTTTTGTAGGGTTTGGAATTTATGGTCTCCAAAATTTACGATTGAATCTATATCCGGATGTATCCTTTCCCACCATTACTGTGTACACAAGTTACGAAGGGGTTGCTCCAGAGGATATAGAAACTCTGGTAACTAGACCCATTGAAGAGTCTGTTGGTAGTATTAGTGGTATTCGCCGTATACGATCGCTTTCAAGTCAAGGAGCCTCCGTTGTGAAATTAAACTTCAACTGGGGTACTGATTTATATGAGGCCGAAAATGATGTCCGGAAACAGCTTGGATTTGTAGAGCGATCAATCCCGGATGATGCGCAATCCCCTCTGGTATTTTCGTACGATCCTAACCAAGAACCCATCGTGGTTCTCACGCTAACGAGTAACGCGCGAAGTCCTCGTGATCTACGAACCTATGCCAATCAAATCTTAGAACAGCGTATTGAACGAGTTAATGGCATCGCATCAGTAGAAACTTCTGGTGGTCTGGAAAGGCAAATTAACGTGACCATCGATAATGAAAAAATGCGCCTTTATGATATTACCATTGCAGAAATAGCAGCCAAACTTGCACAGGAAAACATTCAGGTACCAGCAGGCCAATTATCCGAGGGGAATACTATATATAGTTTACGGACCATCGGTGAATTCAAAAATATTGATCAAATTCGAAACACCATTATAACCGTTCGAGAAGGGCAAGCACTCCTACTCAAGGATATTGCTGTGGTCGATGATGGTATTGCTCAACCTATAGGCAACGTACATATTGACGGAGAGGATGGCGTAATATTAAACGTATATCGTCAGAGTGATGCGAATGTTGTATCTGCTGCAACTGATGTTATTGAAAGTTTAGATGACATAAAAAGAAGTCTGCCCCAAGATGTACAAATTAAAGTACTTACTAATAAAGCAGAATTTATTCAGCAAAGTATCCAAAACCTTCTTTTGACGGGCATACAGGCTGTAATATTAGTAGTATTAATTCTGTTGGCCTTTCTGCGTAGCGGTCGTTCTGCACTCATTATCGCTATTTCTATTCCTGTTTCTATTATTACCACCTTCATGGTAATGGATTTCGCAGATTTGAGCCTTAACATCATATCCTTATCAGGCCTCACTCTAGCTGTCGGAATGGTGGTAGATGATGCCGTAGTTGTACTTGAAAATATTTTTCGCTTCAGAGAAGATGGCGCAGACCGTAAAACGGCATCGATCATGGGTGCTCGAGAAGTAGCGGTCCCAGTGGTAGTTTCCACCTTAACGACCCTAGTTGTGTTTTTGCCTATTCTTTTTGTCCCAGGGATTGCAGGGTTCTTGTTTAGGGATTTAGCTCTCACCATATCTTTCTCCCTATCGGTTTCCTCTTTGGTTGCTTTAACACTCATCCCCATGATGACCTCGCTCTTTTTTAGAGAAGAAAAAACTAATTTTGAAGCCACCAATAAATTAGCCGTCCTTTTATCTAATCTTCTTGAAAAACTAGAAGATAAATATCGATTTTTATTGAATCGTCTTATACAACGTAGTGGCATGGTCGTTTTTGCGGCTTTGTTTCTATTCGGGGCAACGCTACCAATTTTTTACCAGCTTGGCGGGGAATTCTTTCCTAGAGTCGATGAAAACGCCTTTACCTTGGAAGTACAAAGAGAACCTGGTGTAAACCTGTTTGAATTGGAACGATCCATTCGTCAGGTCGAGTCCATCATCCAGCAAGAAGTGCCAGAGTCTAGGTTGGTGGTTGCAGACTATGGAGATAAAGAAGGAGTAGAAGGTGCAGATAACCCCGGTGGTTACAGAGGCACCATACGGGTAGAATTGGTTGGTCAAAAAGAGCGCAAAAGAGGACAGTTTGAAATTACCCAATCACTACTCGGTTCACTGGAACAAGTTCCTGGAGTTCAGATTAAAGAACTTATTATTGATCCTTTAAGCCCCGATGGCGAGAACGGGCTAATGGTACAAATATTTGGCTATGATCCCGAACTCAAAAAAGAACTAACCGAAGGTGTGAAAGAACGCTTATCTAGTATTGAAGGAGTAGTGAATTTATTTTCCAGCTCTGATCAAGGAAGACCTGAACTCAGGCTTATAATGGATCGAGAACGTATTTCTCGTGTAGGAATGAACACCAATCAAGTCGCTTCTGCTGTGAGTGATGCAGTAAAAGGAAATGTTGCTACTAGCTTCGTCGATCAAGGCGTTGAATTTGAGGTATTGGTTGAACTAGATCCAAAGGATAAATCGGAGACGCTAGATCTATCCAATATTCAAATACAAACACCGGCAGCTGGTTGGATGCCCTTGAAGAATCTAGCCCGCCTAGAACGTTATACAGGACCGACTAATGTTATGCGAATTAATCAGGAAAGGGTGACTGAAATTACGGCAGAACTAGCCGGAACCGATTTAAAAGCGGCTTCCGATCAAGCCAGACTGTTACTTGATCAGGTTGATTGGCCCGATGGTTATCGCTACGAGTTAGCTGGTACTGCCGAGGAGCAAGCGGAATCATTTGGTTTCTTACTCTTAGCTTTTGCAATCGCAGGCATACTAACCTACATGGTTATGGCCTCTCAATTCGAAAGTTTGGTTGAACCCTTCATCATCATTTTCACTATACCCTTAGCACTTACAGGTGTGTTACTCATGCTATGGGCCACCGGCACTTCTATCAGTGTAACATCTATGGTGGGCCTTATCCTTCTAACCGGTATTGTTGTCAATAATGGTATTGTTATGATCGACTACATTAAAATATTACAAGCTCGTGGTATGGAGCGTAGTCAAGCCATAGTAACTGGGGCAGTTCGCCGTTTACGTCCAATTCTCATGACCGCATTCACCACTATTCTATCTATGGTCCCATTGGCATTAGAAATTGGTTCTGGTTCTGAAACTTGGAGTCCAATGGCTAGAACCGTTATTGGTGGTTTGACTATGTCAACCCTACTTATGTTATTTGTCGTACCTTGTTTGTATCTAATTATCAACAGTGGAGTGGAACGCTTGGGCTTTGATGCCGTACATAAACTGGACCCATTGGCCGACCAGGAACAGCGTGAATCAGCGACCACAACGGTTACTTTAACCCGAGAAGGATAGTAATATGAAACAATTCAGTGTAGCTGGTTCTATTTTACGACGCCCTATCACCGTGATCATGATTACGCTGATAATGACAGCATTTGGAATTTTTTCACTTCAAAATCTGCGGGTAACACTATTTCCATCTATAAATATTCCTGTTTTGGCTATTTCTACAGGGTATCAAAATGTATCTCCGGAGGATATAAACCGAATATTGGTAAACCCAATTGAAGGGGCTGTTTCGGCAATTGAGGGGATTGAAAGCTTAGAAGCACGTGTAAGCCGGGGAAGTGCATTTATCATCATGCGATTAAAAGATGGGACAGATATTCGGAAAACCGAACTTAAAGTACGTGAAGCACTGGATAATGTCCGAAACGAATTACCTAATCAGGCTAGGGAACCCGTTATTTTCCAATTCGATCCAGAGGACCGCCCTATTATGAAGCTAAGTATAGACGCTAGCAATAGAGGTTTAGATGAACTTCGTAATTTGGGCGTAGAAATTGTGGAGCCCCGATTAGAACGGATTGATGGACTTGCATCTGCGGAGACTCAAGGGGGATTAGAACGACGTATTTATGTGGATGTATCTCCCATGTCACTGGCGCAATATAACCTCTCACCGGCCAATATTGAAAATGCCCTTCGGTCAAATAACGCGCAATTACCTATTGGAAATGTGATTTCTGATCGAATAAGCTACTCGGTTAGGGTTCAGTCCACGTACACCAGTGTGGATGAAATAGCCAACACTATTGTACAGGTTTCCGAAAACGGAGTACCTATTCGGGTAAAAGATGTTGCTGAAGTATCGGATGGATTCACTGACGTAACCTCTTTGGTCACCGTAAATGGTCGAAACAGTGTATCCGTAGATATTCAAAAAAGTTCCGATGCTAATACCTTGGATGTAGTAAATGCTGTAAAGGAAAGTTTAAATGAGCTAAATGACATTATGCCACCAGGAGTTAACATCCAGGTACTTTCAGACGAAGGGCGTAACATTGAAGACTCCATTAACAATCTATCGCAGTCCGCAACTAGTGCCTTAATTGTGGTTATTGCCGTCATCCTTATCTTTATGGGTGGATGGAGAATTTCGTTAGTAGTTGCTACCTCCATACCTGTATCCATTGCCGCGAGCTTTGCAGCGATGTATTTTGCTGATCTCACCCTCAATATTCTAACCATCTCTGCCTTGGCTTTGGCCATTGGGCTTTTGGTTGACAACTCTATTGTGGTCACCGAAAGTATTGCTCGAAAATTGGAAGAAGGCATGAGTAAATACGATGCTGCCCTAAAAGGTACCAATGAGGTCATCGGGGCTTTACTGGGTTCTACACTCACGACCTTAGGAGTATTTATTCCCATCATCATGCTTAGTGGCGTTCAAGGAAGTTTTTTCCGAGAATTCGCTTTTACTATTTGTTTCGCTATCGGATTCTCCTTCCTATCATCCATAATATTGGTACCCGTAATTTCACTTTTGGCCTTAGATTCTAAACAGTTTAGTCGAAACAATTGGGCCTTCCGAGGAATATCTCAACTCGAGCAACGATACACTGGCATACTTCGGTGGATATTACACCATAAATGGATTGCCGTGGTCTCTATGATCAGCATAATTAGTGCCACTGGTTATTTATATAGCTCTATCAATAAGGAAGGCTTTCCTGAAACGGACTCAGGAGAAATAGACATCGATATTACACTTCCAGAAGGATCTAAATTGGTTCGAACAATGGAAGTACTTGAAACATTTAATGCTAAACTGGCTGATATGCCCGAGGTAGAAACCCGAATTGCCTCTATTGGCCGTTCGCGTTATACAGAGCAAACTAATCGTGGAGAAATAAGCGTAGTGCTCGTACCTGAAAGCCAGAGAGAAATAAGTACGAACGACTTTTCTCTACGCCTTCGGCAAGAATTAGTCGCTGCGGGGACTACCGTGAGAGTGAGAGTCGAAGGAGGAGGACTAAATTTTGGACGTGGATTTAGTTTTGGAGGTGGCGCTATACGATTGAGTCTAATTGGTCCGGAAATCGATGAGTTAGTTGCTATTTCCGGAGAAATAGAAAAGAATTTATTGGCAGACCCAGCTATTATATCCGTAGATAACGGACGTACAGATCCGACACCAGAACTACATTTTTATGTAGATCGTGAACGAGTAGGCCGATTAGGAACCAACTTGAATACGATTGCCTCTAATTTGCGCACACAAACATTAGGTAACCAAGCTGGATTTTATATTGACGAAGGACGTGAAATA
>Ga0181596_10003447_pt1 | contig 14701 bp, 12 predicted proteins | sample 041ome_6_FD_148655 | JGI IMG/M metagenome (GOLD analysis project Ga0181596, IMG submission 148655) | Coastal salt marsh microbial communities from the Groves Creek Marsh, Skidaway Island, Georgia - 041402US metaG (spades assembly) | ecosystem: Environmental > Aquatic > Marine > Intertidal zone... | reverse complement strand
GACTATAGGCTCGTCCCGTGGAATCAAACACTACGGTAGGCTGATTACTGCGCCCCTTGGCTGCCAGTTTGAAGCCGTCCCCGGATTTATAACCTAGGGCAACCGGGTCAATATCGTGGCCTTTTGCGGCACGTATCCAGCCTTTTTCCGATAGCACAATGGTCAGGGGATCGGCAGACGTCAGTTCCAGCTCGCTGAAGGCCCTGGCCTCTTCACGTTCAACCAAAGGGGACCGACGATCGTCACCATGGCTGCTGGCCACGGCCTCAAGCTCTTTTTTTATCAAAGTTTTCAGGCGAGCGTCACTGCCCAGGGTTTTTTCAAGTGTGTCGCGCTCGGTCGCCAATTCGTCCTGCTCGCCCCGGATCTTCATCTCCTCCAGCTTGGCGAGGTTGCGCAACTTCAGGTCCAGGATCGCCTCGGCCTGTATCTCGGTCAGCCCAAAGGCGGCCATCAGTGCTGACCGGGGTTCATCCTCCTCGCGTACGATTCGGATGACCTCATCGATATTAAGGTAGGCGACGAGATATCCTTCCAGGATGTGCAATCGCTTAAGCACCTTCTCAAGCCGATACTCAAGCCGTCTGCGCACCGTCGTGCGTCTAAACTCCAGCCACTCCAGCAGAATCTTGGCGAGAGGCTTCACTCCGGGTCGCCCATCGATCCCAATCACATTGAGATTGACACGGTAGTTGCGTTCCAGATCGGTAGTGGCGAAAAGATGACTCATCAACGCCTCCAGATCGATCCGGTTGGAGCGGGGCACGATGACAAAACGCGTGGGGTGTTCATGATCGGACTCGTCCCGCAAGTCGCTCACCATAGGAAGTTTACGAGCCTGCATCTGCGCCGCGATCTGTTCCAGCAACTTGGAACCCGATACCTGGTAAGGCAAGGCATGGATCACAATCGCGCCGTCTTCGACTCGCCATGCGGCACGCATTTTTAAAGAGCCACGGCCAGACCGATACATGGCATCAATTTCTGCGCGTGGCGTAATGATCTCTGCCTCGGTGGGGAAATCGGGACCCTGGATGAGATCGCTGAGATCCTCCATGCCGGCCCGGGGCGCCTCCAACAGCCTGATTGCCGCGCTCACCACTTCGCGCAGGTTGTGGGGAGGTATATCTGTGGCCATACCCACGGCAATACCCGTCGTACCATTGAGGAGCAGGTTGGGAACCTGCGCGGGTAGCACCATGGGTTCTTCAAGCGTGCCATCGAAATTTGCCTGCCAATCAACGGTGCCCTGCCCCAGTTCCCCGAGCAGCACCTCAGCGTAGCGGGTCAATCGGGATTCGGTGTAACGCATGGCAGCAAAAGACTTGGGATCATCAGGAGAACCCCAGTTACCCTGCCCGTCGATAAGAGGGTACCGGTAGCTGAAGTCCTGCGCCATCAGCACCATGGCTTCATAGGCCGCGCTGTCACCATGGGGGTGAAACTTGCCGATGACATCACCCACCGTCCGCGCCGACTTTTTATATTTTGCACTCGCTTTCAGTCCCAGTTCGCTCATCGCATAGACAATGCGCCGCTGGACGGGCTTCAGGCCGTCGCCAATATGCGGCAGGGCGCGATCAAGAATGACGTACATCGAGTAATCGAGGTAAGCCTTCTCCGCATACGCTCGAAGTGACAGGGTCTCAGGGTTCGTTGCACCCATTACCGGATCGGACATGAACAGAAGCTCTCTTTTATTGCGCTGCAGGCGTGGTTCAGTTTCGGGACGCTCGGTGGCGTAGTGACACAACTTCCTCATTAAGGGCTGTGATGGCCTGGGCCATGTCTACCAGCAGCCCCTGGACGGCCTCCGGACGTGTCCGGATGATCTCAAAGAATCGATCTTTGGGCACGCGAAGCACAGAGCAGCGCCCGATGGCGACCACCGTCGCGTTCCTGTAACCATCGGTCAGGGCCGCCATGGTGCCAAACAATTCCCCTGCGTTGATTTTTGCTACCGGATGCTCGTTGACCAGCACCTTGGCCGTTCCCTCCACCATTGAAAACACGTCATCGGCAGGGTCGCCCTGTCGAATGATGACCGAGCCACTTTCATAAATTTCCGCTTGCCCTCCCAGCCCCACCATCTGGCGAATATGCAGGGCATTCAGCCGGTAGAGCAACGACTGGGTCTGGGCCTGGGCGGCCTGCCAGTTCACCAGCCTCTGTTGATCGGCGGAGATCGCCGCCAGCAGGGCATCCCGGTTCCAAAGACTGACGCTGGCACCGGCCTCGGAGCCGAACAATAGCGGCGTTACCGTTTCAGGGGTCCAGTCAGTATCCGCCAGCACCAGATCTCCCGCCTCCAGCACGCTGACGACGGTTTTGTTGTGCATGACAGCAAGCAGGCCAGATTCAACCCGCCCCACAGTGCCGTGAGGCAGCGCTTTGAATTCAGCCGCCGGGCTCGCCAAAAACTCCATAGTTCGACATTCAACATCAAGACCGTCGACTGCGCGGGAAAGCGAGTTTGCCGCTGCTTTATTGAGGCGCTTGAAGTCCTCGCCTGCCTGTCCCGTCGTTAGCATCGAAGCCTCCTTCCCCGATCCCTGTTCCAACGGATCGTAACCCGATAAACTGCGCGTGTCCCACCGCTGATCCAGTACGTGGCAAAATAATCTTCACACACGGCCGGCCTATGTCCACCCGACTCCAATGGCGCTTCCGCCATTTTGACCTCTACAGCGCCAGAGAGTGGCATGCCATGCTCAAACTCCGGGCCGGCATCTTTATTGTGGAACAGGGTTGCCCCTATCTCGACCCCGATGCTAAAGACCCCCATTGTTGGCACCTGGAAGGGTTTCTGAACGACACCCTGATCGCCGGAATGCGGATCGTTCCGCCGGGCGTCAGCTACGAAGAGGTCTCCATAGGCCGGGTGGTTGTGGCCGATGAACATCGCGGACAGGGCTTGGGTAGAGAACTCATGGTTCGTGGTATCGCCTGCAGCCGGAGCCTTTGGCCCGATACAGGCATCCGAATCAGTGGGCAGGGTTACCTACAGGAGTTCTACCACAGCCTTGACTTCATCACAGTGGATGGCCCGTACCTTGAGGACGACCTGCCTCACTTCGAAATGCTCCTCAGTTGACGGTCGGGCACCGGGCCACTCGGAAAATCAGGCGGCGCTGCGTGCGGCGCGCTTGCGCTCGTGCTCCAGAAGCAATTTCTTACGCAGGCGGATGCTGTCCGGCGTCACTTCCACCAGCTCGTCATCTTCGATGAACTCCAGAGCTTGCTCGAGACTGTGTTTTACCGGGGGCGTGAGTATAAGCGCCTCATCCGTACCTGACGCGCGCACGTTGGTGAGTTGTTTCGCCTTGGTGGGATTGACAACCAGATCGTTGCCGCGACTGTGCAGACCCACAATCTGCCCCTCGTAAACATCTTTATTGGGATCGATGAAAAGCCGGCCCCGGTCCTGAAGGCTGTACAGCGCATACGCCAGGGTCTTGCCCTTGACCATGGACACCAAGACGCCGTTTACCCGACCCCCCAGTTCAGCTTTTTTCACAGGCCCGTAGTGATCAAAGACATGAGTCATGATGCCAGAGCCCGACGTCAGGGTCAGGAACTGCGAGCGAAAGCCAATCAGGCCTCGAGCGGGAACAATAAACTCGATCCGCACCCGGCCTCCCCCGTCAATAACGAGGTTCTTCATTTCTGCGCGGCGCAGGCCCAACTCCTCCATGACGCCACCCTGGTGATCCGACTCACAATCAATCACAAGATGCTCGTACGGCTCGCACAGCTGACCATCGATTTCTTTTTGGATGACCTCGGGTCGGGATACACCCAGTTCAAAACCCTCACGACGCATGCTTTCAATCAACACCGATAAATGCAGTTCACCTCGGCCTGAAACAGTGAACTTGTCGGGTGAGTCACCCTCTTCAACGCGGAGAGCCACGTTATGGATGAGTTCCCGCTCCAGCCGTTCCCGGATGTTGCGTGAGGTCACATACTTCCCTTCCAATCCGGCGAAGGGGGAGTCGTTCACCTGAAATGTCATGCTGACGGTAGGCTCATCAACTGACAGGGGAGGCAGCGGCTCGGGCCGCTCCGGGCTGCACAGCGTGTCAGATATGTTGAGCGCATCAATACCCGTGACGCAAACAATGTCACCCGCCTGGGCTTCTCCAACCTCCACTCGCTCCAAGCCGTCATAACCCATGACCTGAAGCACCTTACCCGATCGTTTCTCACCGTCCCGATCGATGATGGTGACTGCCGTGTTGGGTTTTACCGACCCGCGTGAGATACGACCCACACCGATGACTCCAACGTAGCTGCTGTAATCCAGTGCCGAGACCTGAAGCTGAAGCGGTCCGGCAATATCGACTTCGGGCGGGGGAACCTGGTCTACGATGGTTTGGAACAGGGGCCCCATGTCATCTGCCATGGCCTCGTGTTCATCTCCGGCAATGCCATTCAGGGCCGAAGCGTAGATGATAGGGAAATCCAATTGCTCTTCGGTCGCGCCCAGCGTATCAAACAGGTCGAAAACCTGGTCAACAACCCAATCAGGGCGAGCCCCGGGCCGGTCAACTTTATTAACAACAACAATGGGGTTGAGACCCCGCTCAAATGCCTTGGCTGTGACAAAGCGCGTCTGAGGCATCGGGCCGTCAACGGCATCAACCAGCAACAGAACCGAGTCAACCATCGACAGGACTCGCTCAACCTCACCACCAAAGTCGGCGTGTCCGGGCGTGTCTACAATGTTGATGCGATAGTCCTGCCAGCGAATGGCCGTGTTTTTCGCCAGAATGGTGATACCACGCTCTTTTTCCTGGTCGTTGGAATCCATGATCCGCTCGGTCCCCGCGGACTTGCGATCGAGCGTACCCGACTGCTGCAGAAGGCAATCCACCAAGGTGGTCTTGCCATGGTCAACGTGGGCGATGATGGCGATGTTTCTCAGCTGATTAATCACGCTGGGGAGTTCTCCGAAGTCTGGGGGCCAGGCGGCGCGGAGTCTAACAGAGGCTATCGCGCTACAGGTCTGCAATATTACGGCTACCGGCACCTTCGGGATCTTTAGGGCGCACTGCCAAAGCGCACCTTAAGTGTGCATTTCATGCACTGATGTTGTGCGTGACGCACTAAAGTAGTGCCTTTCTGTAAGGCGCCTTTCTTTTTTTGCGCTGCTGAAAGAAATTTTTCTTATATAAATCATGGATTTAAAAAATTTTTGACCCAAAATGGCGCGCTGGCATATGCCTTGCTCTATGCCGTCGGGGTGATTCATGGCATGGTGCATGCCCGATCATCAGGCCATGGGGCTGCGACGATGCCCCCTTTTGTTATTTCAAGGAGTTAGCCATGTCTGAGCGCACGCTCACTTTAATTAAGGACAACGATATCCGCTGGGTTGACCTACGCTTCACCGACACCAGGGGTAAAGAACAGCACGTCTCCATACCTGCCACCGAGGTGGATGAGGATTTTTTCGAGGAAGGCAAGATGTTTGATGGCTCGTCCATTTCAGGGTGGAAGGGCATTAACGAGTCCGACATGATTCTGATGCCCGACGATGCCAGTTCAATTATGGATCCATTCACCGATGACGCCACTGTCATCCTGCGCTGCGACATCATCGAGCCATCGACAATGCAAGGTTATGAGCGCGACCCCCGCAGTGTAGCGAAGCGGGCAGAAGCGTATCTCGCCTCAACCGGCGTGGGTGATACCGCATTTTTTGGTCCTGAGCCCGAATTTTTTGTATTCGATGATGTGAAGTGGCATGCCGATATGAGTGGCGCCGGCTACTCCATCAACTCTGAAGAAGCCGCCTGGTCATCCTCCCACCAATACGATGATGGCAATATCGGCCACCGACCGCGCGTCAAGGGCGGCTATTTCCCGGTACCGCCGGTCGACAGTCTTCACGACATCCGTGCGGCAATGTGTTCTGCCATGGAGCAGATGGGGCTTGATGTTGAAGTGCACCACCACGAAGTAGGAACGGCCGGCCAGTGCGAGATCGGTATCCGGTTCAGCACGCTGGTCAAGAAAGCCGATGAAGTGCAGATTCTCAAGTATTGCGTGCACAACGTGGCGCATGCCTACGGCAAGACCGCTACCTTTATGCCCAAACCCCTGGTTGGCGACAACGGTTCGGGTATGCACGTTCACCAGTCGGTTGCTAAGGACGGCGAGAACACCTTTGCCGGTGACGGCTATGCCGGCCTGTCAGACACGGCGCTCTACTACATTGGCGGCATCATCAAACATGCTCGCGCCCTGAACGCCTTTGCCAATGCCTCTACGAACAGCTACAAGCGACTGGTGCCCGGCTTTGAAGCCCCGGTCATGCTGGCGTATTCGGCGCGCAACCGATCTGCGTCCATCCGTATTCCCTATGAGCCTTCACCCAAGGGTAAGCGTATCGAGGTCCGTTTTGGTGATCCCACAGCAAATCCGTATCTCGCATTTGCGTCCATGCTGATGGCGGGTCTTGATGGCATCCAGAACAAGATCCACCCCGGTGACGCCGCCGACAAGGATCTTTATGACCTGCCTGCCGAAGAGGCCAAGGCCATTCCCACCGTGGCTTCGAGTTTGGAGATGGCGCTCGACGCACTGGATTCGGATCGCGAGTTCCTGACCCGCGGTGACGTTTTCACCGATGACATGATCGACGCTTACATCGAGCTCAAGCGTGAGGAAATTGAGCGACTCAACATGACGACACACCCCGTCGAATTCGACATGTACTACTCGGTGTAGCTGTCTGGACCGCGGCCCTGCAAGCGCGCAGCGTGTGGGGCCGCACTACCAAACCGTCATTCACACGGCATTTTCTGGCTGGCTCAGTGTGCCCAATCGGTGCAAGCTGTGGTTGGGCCAACCATTGGAGCTGTAAAGATGAACCGATATGCCTTCTGGGTTTGCGCATGGGCAATCTGCACCTTTGTGCAGGGCGCCCCCTTCCCGGCACTTGCAGACATATATCAATACAAGGACAAGGACGGCAATGTCGTATTCAGTGACAAGCCGCCTTCAAAAGCCGATGCAGAAGGTGTTGAAGAGGTGCAATTGGGAACCACCAACAGTGCGCAGCCGCCACCTCGTATGCCTTCAGCAACTGTTAGCAGGGAGCCTGAAGAGCCGCGGGCAAAGTACAGCAGCACAATTACCAGCCCGGCGGATGGCAGCACTATCCCCATGGGTCCCGGTAACTTTGCGGTCACGGCCGTGCTGTCCCCGCCTTTGAATTCAAATGAGCGTGCCCTTTTGAAAATGGATGGCGAACCCGTGGGAGAACCCCAGCGCGGCAGTAGCTGGCAGTTGCGCAACGTTTTCAGGGGCGAGCATCAACTTACCCTCGAACGCTATAGCGCCAGCGGGCAACTGGTGGATACCTCTGTTCCTGTGACCGTTTATGTGATGAGGCCCTCGATCCGGTGAGCTCTGCGGGCTCTCATGGGCTGGGTCACCTGACCCCACAGAGCGCGCCAAGCGTTGAAGACTCGATCTTCGATGCCCTGGCCACCGCGGTCGTCATGCTGGACCCCGAGTGGCGGGTTATCAGCCTGAACCCCGCCGGGCAAACCCTGTTAGAGGCGTCCATCCAACGAACGCGCGGTATGAGTTTTGAGCGCTTGGTTGATCTTGACGACGAATGGCGCAGCCTGCTTATACAGGTCCAGAGTGAACACTTCGCAACGGTAAAGCGCGAAATGCCGATGATGCTGCACAGCGGTACCCAGTATTGCGTGGACCTCATCGTCAGTCCCCTGCCCTCACACACCCAGCCCAGGCTGCTACTCGAGCTCAATCCTGTAGACCGGTTAAACGCCATCAGCGAGGACGCCCATCTCAGGGAGGCCCAGGAGTCCATGCGCAAGGTGATCAAGGGACTTGCGCATGAGGTCAAGAATCCACTCGGCGGTATTCGGGGCGCCGCACAGCTGCTGGCGAGGGAACTGGATGACAGCAAGCTAACTGAATACACCGATGTCATCATGGAGGAAGCGGATCGCCTACGAACACTTGTTGATCGAATGCTGGGGCCGAGGGAGCGCCTGGCCACCCGTTCAATGAATATTCACGAGGTTCTGGAACGGGTACGACAACTGACGGAGGCAGAATCTGATGGGGCCATTGTGGTCCATCGGGACTATGACCCATCCCTACCCGAGTTTGAAGCCGATCCCGACCAATTGACCCAGGTCATTCTGAATATTACGCGCAACGCCAGCCAAGCCATGTCGGGAAGCGGCACAATCACACTGCGCAGCCGCGCGAGGCGGCAGTACACCCTGGGGGGCAAGCGCCATAAGCTGGTTTGCAGCATCGATATCATCGATACAGGCCCGGGCGTCCCCGAATCCCTGTTGCATCAATTATTCCTACCCATGGTGACATCGGGAACAAAGGGCAATGGCCTGGGGCTATCGATCGCCCAAATGATCGCCAATCGACACGGGGGCCTCATTCAGTGCGAAAGTAAGCCCGGCGACACCTGTTTCACCCTACTACTGCCCATGGAGACCTGAATCGTGTCTGCTGACCGAACAGTGTGGGTCGTTGACGACGACCGCTCAATACGATGGGTTATGGAGAAAGCGCTGGCTCAGGCGGGGCTCGCCTGCCGGAGTTTCGAAACGGGTGAAGCCCTCCTTGAAGCCATGGCTACAGGCGCGCCCGATGTGGTGATCAGTGATATTCGGATGCCGGGCATGGATGGCCTTGCCCTGCTGAGCCAACTGCGTCAGGCCCATCCCGGGCTGCCCGTGATCATCACCACCGCTCACTCAGACCTCGATAGCGCCGTAGCCTCCTATGAAGAAGGCGCCTTCGAATATCTCCCGAAGCCCTTTGACGTGGACGAGATTGTATCGACCGTGATGCGCACGCCCACCATGCGCAAAGAGCGCAAGGCACCCGCCGCGGTCGTGGTCGACAAGCCCGCCGAAATTATAGGCAATGCCCCTGCCATGCAGGAGGTTTTTCGCGCCATTGGCCGGCTCGCCCACAGCCAGATCACGGTGCTCATCAACGGCGAGTCAGGCACCGGCAAAGAGCTGGTCGCCCGGGCCCTGCACCGTCATAGCCCGCGACGAGACCAGCCCTTTATTGCACTCAATATGGCCGCCATTCCACGGGAGCTTATGGAATCCGAGCTGTTTGGGCACGAAAAGGGCGCGTTCACAGGGGCAACAAATCGGCGCATCGGCCGTTTTGAACAAGCCGATTCAGGCACGCTTTTTCTCGACGAGATAGGCGATATGCCCGCCGAGACACAAACTCGATTACTGCGGGTTCTTGCTGATGGCGAGTTTTTTCGGGTAGGCGGTGCCACGCCGGTGAAAGCCGATGTCCGGATTATTGCAGCCACCCATCAAAACCTGGAAGCGCTGGTGAGTAATGGGCAGTTCAGGGAAGATCTTTTTCATCGTCTGAACGTCATTCGGATCCATCTGCCCAGACTGGCCGATCGCAAAGAAGACATCCCCAAGCTCATGCAATTTTTCCTTGGCAAAGCGGGCAGCGAGCTCGGCGTCGAAAACAAAGTATTGTCAGAGCAGGCATCACGACTGCTCTGCCAGCTGCCCTGGCCCGGTAACGTGCGGCAACTCGAAAACACCTGCCGCTGGCTCACGGTGATGGCCGCTGGCCGTGAAATTCACCCCTCCGACCTACCTCCCGAACTTCTGGAGCCCGCAGAACCCTCCGCCAGTGGTGACGCACCGAGCTGGCAGGAAACACTGGCGGTGTGGGCCCAGCAGCGCCTCGCGTCGGGCGAGTCCAACGTGCTGCGAAAGGCTCTGCCGGAATTCGAACGCATCATGATTGAAGCCGCACTGGCTCATACCCGAGGTAAACGCGCGGAGGCTGCCGAAACCCTTGGCTGGGGGCGCAACACACTCACGCGTAAAATCAAGGAACTGGAAAACGAAGGCACCCCCATTGGGGGCGCCTGACGAATCACTCTGCGGGTGCCTCGGCCTGTGCGGCGGTATTTTCCTGCTGGGCCTGGTTGGCCAGCGCCTGTCGATACAGGGCCTCAAAGTTCACGGGTGATAACATCAGCGGGGGGAAGCCGCCCTTCACAACCAGAGAATCGATATTTTCCCGGGCATAGGGAAACAGGATATTGGGCCCCACGGTCGCCAGCACCTGGCGCAGAGCCTCGCCCTCGATCCCCACTACAAAAAAGATACCCGCCTGCTGTACTTCGACGAGAAAAGCCGTCTCATCTTCCATTTTTGCAGTAACGGTCAGGGTCAGGACAACCTCGTGATTACCTTCTTCATCAACCCGGGCACTCTTGGTATTGAGATCAATGTTGACGTTGGGCTGCCAGCTCTTGCGAAACACCTCCGGGGTTGAGGGCGACTCGAAAGAGACGTCCTTGGTGTAAATCCGTTGCAGCGTAAACTGCTGCTGGGGTGCCTGGCTGTCTGCCGCGGCTTGCTCTTCAGCCATGGGATATCTCCTGTATTAGCTGTGTTGGTGTAAAAGAATGTGGGGGGCGCAGTCTAACCCGTCAATTCTGGCCTGACAGCAGGTCGTCGAGCTGACCGCGCCGCTCCAGAAGGTTTAAATCGTCAAAACCACCGACATGATGCTCGCCAATCCAGATCTGGGGCACGCTGGTCCGGCCCGCTCGCCGGGCCATATCGGCACGCAACGCGGGATCGCCATCGACTTTGACCTCGGAAAATTCAACGCCCCTGTTGCTCAGCAGCATCTTTGCGCGAATACAAAAAGGGCACCACCGGGTGGTGTAAACGGTTACCGGTGGCATCAGGAACTCACCACGGGTAACTTCATGGCGTTCCACTCCATCATACCCCCAGCCATTTTCTGAGCACCGCTATAGCCCGCCTCCCGCAGTTGCCGCGTTGCCGCGCCTGCGGACTGTCCAAGTCGACACACTACGATCACCGGTTTGTCCTCAAACCCCGCCAGCTCAGAGCTTCGGGTACCCAGCTGTGCCAGGGGAATATGCCGAGCATCGGCGATATGACCCTTTTTGAATTCGGCGCTCTCACGAATATCCAAAAAAATACCGTCGCTGCTGTTGACGAGGTTAATGGCCTGCTGGGGCGTCACCGCCGGTCCGGCCTTGCGTGACTCGTGCAAAAAGAGCATGACCAGCGTAGACGCCAATGCAAGCGCGAGAAGCCATTGCTGGCCGAGAAATTCAAATAACAGGTCTAGTTGCACGGTCGTCTCGAAAAATAAAAGGTGCTGGATGGCTCTCGGTAGAGGCGCGCGAGTATAACGGTTTGCGTCAGGGGTCTCCACCACGCTGGAACCGTGGGCGGGAGGGCGCCTGCAGGGTTACACTAGGGCCCCCGAACGACGCAAGGACCCGAAAAAGTGACCCAGCCTGGCACAGGATCGAAAGTGCTCATCATCCTCGACGGCTTTGGTCATCGGGAGGACCCTCGAGATAACGCCATCGCCGCTGCCAAGACCCCGAACTGGGATCGCCTATGGCTTTCTGCACCGCGGACGCTGATCTCGGGTTCCGGGCTGGATGTTGGTTTGCCCGAGGGGCAAATGGGTAACAGCGAAGTGGGTCACATGAGTCTGGGTTCAGGCCGTATTGTTTACCAGTCCATCTCGCGCATTGACAAGGCAATCGCTGACGGTGATTTTGCCGCGAACCCTGCTTACTGTGACGCGATAGACGCTGCGGTGGCACGCGGCAACGCCGTTCACGTGATGGGCCTACTGTCCACTGGCGGCGTGCACAGCCATGAGCAGCATCTCTTTGCAGCCATTCGGCTCGCTGTCGCAAGGGGCGCGAAAGAGGTGTACCTCCACGCGTTTCTCGACGGCAGGGATACACCCCCTAGGAGCGCCGAGGCCTCGCTACTGGCGGCAGATCGTCTCTTCAATGAAGCAGGCGTTGGCCGGGTCGCCTCCCTGCACGGCCGCTACTGGGCAATGGATCGGGACCAGCGCTGGGAGCGAATCGAAAAAAGCTACCGCCTTTTAATGAGCGGGGACGCGGCCTATCAGGCGCGCACAGCCATTGATGGACTCCAGGAGGCCTACGGAAGGGGTGAAAACGACGAATTCGTGGAACCTACTCGAGTAGGCGACGCCGCGCCAATCAGCGAGGGCGACGCCGTTCTGTTTATGAATTTCAGGGCAGACCGGGCGCGCCAGCTCACCGAGGCCTTCACACTTGAAGAGTTTGCCGGCTTCGATCGCGGCGGCAAACCTCGCGTTGCGCTGGTCTGCACGAGCGAGTACAGCAGTCATTTTGATTGTCCAGTCGCCTTTCCCACCGACACCATTGAAGACAGCCTCGGAGAGGTACTCGCCAAAAAGGGCCTGACCCAGTTGCGGCTTGCCGAGACCGAGAAGTATGCCCATGTCACTTTCTTTTTCAGTGGCGGGCGAGAGGACAAGTTTGCTGGCGAGGAACGCCTGCTTATCCCATCCCCAGACGTACCCACATACGATCTCCAGCCTGAAATGAGCGCCCACGAGGTTACCGATGCGTTGGTTGCAGCCATTGAGTCCAGACGCTTCGACTGTATTGTTGTGAACTATGCGAATGGCGATATGGTGGGTCATACCGGCGTATTTGATGCGGCAGTGGCCGCTGTGGAGACGCTGGATGAATGTTTGGGGCGTATCGAGCAGGCCCTGCTCGCTTCGGGAGGTGAAGCGCTGATTACCGCCGATCACGGCAACTGTGAACAGATGCTGGACTACGCCAGTGGTCAACAACATACACAACACACCACCGAGCACGTCCCCCTCGTGTACCTGGGGAACGTGCCGCGTTCGCTGCGGACAGGTGGCGGCATACTCGCTGATGTAGCCCCCACACTACTGACGATGATGAATATCAAACAACCTGCCGCAATGACAGGCACCTGTCTTTTCGAGAACCAGCACTAAGCAATGTGCCCGGTCTGGCGCAGGTGGTTGTATTGGGCTGCGGGCATCGGACTTGGCGCTTTGGCGCTGACGCTTCAGGCCGAACCCTCAAAGGAGGAGGAGGCCAAGGAACGCATTGCCCAGCTGAAAACCCAGATCGCCGAGATACAGCGCGGCATTGCCCAGAAAGAGGGAGAAAAGGACGCGCTGCAAACCCGTCTCGCCGCCGCGGAAAAAGGCATCAATGAACTCGATGGCAGACTGCGCACGATCGAGCAGGCCATTGCAGAAGAACTGCCACGCCTTGAAGCGCTTGATAACGAGCGGATAGACCTGCAAGAGGAACTGGCGTCCGAGCAGAACAATATGACGCGCGACTTTCGGGCCCTTTGGACCGTTAGAGAAGGTGGCGGCTTGCGGGTTATCTTCGGTGACCAGAGCCCCAACGAGATGGCACTGAATCTGGCTTATTTCGATCGCCTGCTGGGCCAACGGCGCGATGCCATCAGGCGTTTTGAGGCGCTTCTGGCACGGGTACAGGCAAACGCCACCCAGTTGCGTGCATCCCAGGCAGAGCTGGCCCGACAAAGCGCCGCCCTGGAAGAGGAACGCCGTCGAGCCATCAGCTTACAGGATGAGCGCCTGTTGGCGCTCGCCGCTATCGAGCAGTCGCTGGACAGTGATAATGCCCGAGTGGCAAAACTTGAGGCGGATCGACAGCGCTTGGGCACGCTGCTGGAAGAGCTGCGTCGCAGCCTCGCCGAGTTGGATACACCCACCTCCTACAAGCCTTTCCCAGAGGCTCGGGGTGAAATGGTCTTTCCAGCCAGTGGCAGACCCAGCAATCGCTTCGGCGCGTCTCGAAATACGGGGGATTTACGCTGGCGGGGTTGGCTGATACCCGCCCCGGAGGGCAGTGACGTCAAGGCGGTACACCACGGTAGAGTGGTCTATGCCGACTGGCTCCGTGGTCAGGGGCTGCTGCTCATCCTCGATCATGGGGACGGCTACCTCAGCCTCTACGGTCAAAACCGAAGCCTCCGCAGGGATGTGGGCGACTGGGTGAGTCCGGGAGACGTGATCGCCACTGTCGGCGCCAGTGGGGGTGCGACGCGTTCGGCCCTGTACTTTGAAATCCGCCGCGGGGGTGACCCCGTAGACCCCGGTAGCTGGGTACGCCGCTGAGGCTCGGACCCATCGCATGGTCACAATCGGGTACCATACCCGGCTACTCATTAGGAAATTCCCCATGAAGCGGTCCCACCTCCTCTTGTGCGGTACTGCGCTGTGCGCGCTTTTAATGAGCCACGGCCATGCCCAGGAAGACAGTGCCACGGACGTCAGTCCGGAGACATCCCCTGCTAAAACCGAAGGCGCCTTGCCCCTTCAGGAGTTGCAGACATTTGCCGATGTGTTTCACCAGATTCGTTCGGGCTATGTTGAGGAGGTGGACGACAGCACGCTGTTTGAATTTGCGGTTCGAGGGATGTTGGAAGGGCTGGACCCCCACTCCGCCTATTTGACCAAAGAGGACTACAGCGACTTACAGACCACCACCGATGGGGAATTTTCGGGTCTGGGTATCGAGATAGGGCGACGAGGCAGCTATATAGAGATCATCGCTCCCATCGACGGCTCGCCGGCTGTCGAGGCCGGCCTGCAGGCGGGCGATGTGATTCTGAAGCTCGACGGCCAGTCGGTGAAGGGACTGTCCATCGATGAGGCGGTGCAGCTGATGCGCGGGCCGGTAGGCGCACCCATCGATCTGGAAATTGGCCGACCCGGCAGCTCTGAGCCCTTCGAGGTCACCGTGGTGCGGGACGCCATCAAGGTCGCCAGC
>Ga0181596_10003443_pt1 | contig 14711 bp, 16 predicted proteins | sample 041ome_6_FD_148655 | JGI IMG/M metagenome (GOLD analysis project Ga0181596, IMG submission 148655) | Coastal salt marsh microbial communities from the Groves Creek Marsh, Skidaway Island, Georgia - 041402US metaG (spades assembly) | ecosystem: Environmental > Aquatic > Marine > Intertidal zone... | reverse complement strand
CGAGCAAGGAATCCTCAGTATGAAGACACGTCCCAGCACTCCCATCAGCTTGACCAGCGCGCTAATTGCCGTCGTGTTGTTCGCAACAAATGCAGTGGCACAGGCAAGCCCGCAGATGAAGATGACGACCCCGATACCGGAGTCGATCACCACGCCAGAACGGATCGAATCCCGGCTCGGCACCCTCGAGTTTCCCCAAGGCTACCCGACCGACAGCACTGCAAAGAAGGTCTATGAGCATCTGGATTTTATGCATGGCGTCGAAGCCTTCCTTTACGCCTTGCCGGGTGCCTCGGTGCATGCGTTTGGTAAAGGCCTCAAGAGCCTGGGTGGGAACAACCAGACGGTGGTGATCTTCGAACAGTTGATGGACTCCAAGTCGCTGTTCCTCACCGGCAATACCGAAAGCATTTACAACCTGATGTGGCTAGATCTGAAGGACGGCCCGCTGGTGATCGAGTCGCCACCCGATATTCTCGGCTTTATCGACGACCACTGGTTCCGCTACGTCGGTGATATCGGCATGGTCGGGCCGGACAAGGGCAAGGGTGGCAAATACCTGCTGCTGCCGCCAGGCTACAAAGGCAAGGTGCCGGAGGGTTACTTCGTGATGCGTTCCCCGACGTATCAGAACCTGTATTTCTTTCGTGGCTTTATCGAGAACGGCAGCACCGCGACAGCGGTCGCGAACTCCAAGAAATTCACCAAGGTCTACCCGTTGGCTGCAGCCGCTAACCCGCCAGCGATGAAGTTCGTCAATGCGTCCGGCAAGGCGTTCAATACCATTGGTGGTAACGATTTCAGTTTCTTTGAGGACGTCAACGAGATCGTCCAGGCGGAGCCGAACGAGGCCTATAGCCCGGAGATCCTCGGCATGCTCGCAGCTATTGGCATCGAGAAGGGCAAACCCTTCAAGCCAGACGACCAACTCAAGAAGACCCTCACCGAAGCCGTGGCGGTAGGCAATGCCACAGCGCGCACCATCACACTCAAACCCCGGATGAAAGACGCCTACTTCTACCCGAACAGCGCTTGGTATACCGGCTTCGTCGGTGGCAGCTCCGAGTTCCTAGCACAACCGGGTGTGCGTAACTTATCAACACGCACCCTGTTCCACTATTACGCCACCGGGATCACCCCGGCGATGGCGATGGAAATGGTGGGCCAAGGCTCGCAGTATGCCGTCGCCTCCAGCGACTCCAAGGGTAAGGCGTTGGACGGTAGCAAGACCTACAAGGTGCAACTGCCACCGAACATCCCGGCCAAGGAGTTCTGGTCTTTCGTTGCGTATGACAACCAGTCTCGCTCGATGCTACAGACCGATCAACAGTTCCCCAGCATAGGCAGCAAAGACCAGGATATGGTCATCAATGACGACGGTTCGGTGGATGTCTGGTTCGGCCCGACGATCCCCAGAGGACATGAGAGCAATTGGGTGCAGACCGTTCCCGGCAGGGGCTGGAATGTTCTGTTGCGTCTGTATGGACCCGAGAAAAGCTGGTTCGACAAGACATGGAAGCCGGGCGAGTTCGAATTGCAGGAGTAAATTGAGGCATTAGCCACATGCTGAAAAACCATGGGAGCTAAAGCGCCCATGGTTTTTATGAGTGAGAGCTGCTGCCGAATATCCTGTTGGGAGCATGCTACAACCTTGAAAATTCGGGTACGGACCAGACTGATAGTACCGAGGTCAGGCGCCGTTCAAACTTCCGAAGTAATCCTTAATTTCAGTTACAGCGAGCGGCTGCTATTGGCCGATTCTGTTGAAAAAGTAGGCTTAGCGGCAACCAGGCGATCGGAAGTACCTGTTATAGAAGTGACTGCAAGCCACTTCAAATTGTCTTTTGGCGTGTTACTGAGCGTTCTTGCTCAGGTTTGAAGGTTAATTTGAGGGTTTATGCTCGCAGCAGATCTACCAATCCCGTGAGCGGCGGCCCGTGAGGCAAAGCCTGGACATGCGTAGCAGGCTTTGCCCGCTCGCGGCCAAGGTGAATTCGTCAGTCGCACCCGTCAGGCCGTACAGCCATAAGTGGTCAAGTATCATGATCCACTTGAGGTGGGCGAAAAGAGTCTCCACCTTTTTTCCGTTCGCACGAGAGACAAGGTAAACCGGTGTCTTGGCGATGCGGCGGGCCACGTCGCAGGCAGCCTCATGGGTGCTGCGCACGATCTTCCGATTCGGCGTATTGGGGCAGCACTTCGCTTTTAGCGGACAGGTGGCACAGTCGGTTTGTGCCGGAACGGTAGATGATGGTATTGGCATTGATCACCCGCTATCTTTTCTGGGCGAAGATACGCCTTTCGCTACGTAGCGGTTTTCCGGCTGGGCAGCAGTATTCATTGACCTCCGGATTCCAATGGAAGTCGTTATTGGAGAGGCTGTCGTCCTTGCGCTCGATCATTTCCCACATCGGCATATGCGGCTCGATGTTCTTTTCTTCGACCATCCAGACCAGCATGTGGGCAGTGCCGTAGACGGTGTCGCCGGTGAGGCATTCTGGTGTGAGGTCGAACTGCGCTTCGACACATTCGACCATCGTCCTGGCCGAATCTACTTCGGCAGTACAACGCAATCCGATCCGGGAGCGAACCAAGGCAGGGCTTGCTGCCGCACGGGCAAGAGGAAGTATGCCAACACAATGACAGCATCAGAGCTGGAGGCCACGCAGTTACTGGCGGCGCGCAAGGATACTAAACTGGCACCGAATGTCAGTGGCCTTGCGAGTCAGCCGGCCTAGACTGCAAGTAAGCCGCACGACGGCAACCCGCAGAACAGGAGCCCCGTGATGACCACAGCAACCGAGCAACGCTACACCAGCTTCGCCGAGTTTTACCCCTACTACCTGCAAGAACACAGCAACAGCACCTGCAGAAGGCTGCATTTCGCCGGGACAACCCTGGTGCTGATGATCATTGCCTATGTTGTCGTCACCGGCACCCTCGCCCTGCTCTTTGCCTTGCCCCTGGTGGGTTACGGTTTCGCCTGGGTCGGCCACTTTTTCTTCGAGCACAACAAGCCCGCCACCTTCCGCTACCCGCGCTGGTCGCTGATGGGCGACTTTGTCATGTTCAAAGACATGCTGACTGGTCGGGTGCCCTTTTAAACTCACCATGAGTGGCCTGCGCAGGTAGACGGTCACGCCTTTGCCCGCAGGCACTGAACCTAGATCCAGTAGCAGGGATAACTACCGCGGCGACGGGCATTGTTCAGGCACCAGGCCACGGCTACTATCACGACTGAACCGGCCAACACAGGCGTAAGCAGAAAACTCAGCGGTGCCCCTGCGGCGAGCACAACCAGTGGATTGGCCCCCGCGGGAGCATGCAGGGTACGAGTCTGCTGCATCACCACCAGCGCCAGCCCTACGGCCAGTGCGCCAGCCCACCACGCGTCCCCCAGGGTATGCAAAACCAGCAAGCCGACCGCAGTTGATACCAAGTGCCCGCCAATAATGCTGCGGGGCTGGGCCAGTGGCGATTCAGGCAACCCGAAAGCCAGTACACAGCTTGCGCCGAACGGGGCCATCAGCCAGGGCACTCCGCCAATATGACTGAGCCAGCCGGTTACGCCGATGGCGATAACCGCACCGATGAATGAGATCAAGGTGAAATGCAGCGAAGGGGCTGCTGGTGCCTTGGACTTGAGCAGAGAAATGCCTGGCATGCGGATGACTCCATAGGAATAGCGAGGCGCAAAAGATACCGATCGGTATACCTGCATGTCAACCGATCGGTATACACTGTGCACGCCCCCCCTTACGAGGTCTACAGGCATGAGCACAACCGACACGATCACTGAGTCCGCCCTGCGCTTGTTCTATCGCCAGGGCTATCACGCATCCGGAGTGGAGCAGCTGAGCCAAGAGGCAGGCGTCACCAAGAAGACCCTGTATCGCCATTTCCCAAGCAAGGAACATCTGGTCGAGGCTGCTCTGCAGCATCGAGATAGCGAGTTCATGGCGAAATTAAGGACAGCGGTGGATGCTGCCAGCGAAACGCAGCGACCACTGGCTTACATCAATTTCCTCGCAGCCTGGGCCCAAGAACCGGACTTCCATGGTTGCGCCTTTATCAATGCCGCAGCCGAGTACAGCGACCAGAACGATCCGCCGCACACGCTGGCCCGGCGACACAAGCAACAGGTTCTCGCTTACCTGGAAAGTATCTGCACCCTGGCAAAGTTTTCACAACCACTCCTGGCCGCGAGGCAGTTACTGCTGATCGGTGAAGGGCTGATCGTGACGTGCCAGGTCAACGGTCCCTGCGAGGAGGTGATCGACTCTGCCCGCGCCATGGCGCTGATGCTGGCCGACCGCTCACTCGAACCCTAGCCTGCACACATGCACTGCACGAGACACCGCATTTTTACCAGGCTCCAATAAATGGGCGCCCTACAGCGGCTGAGTCAGGCATACCACTTATTGATGGTCGACTGGATGAGCCTGCAAGAGCGCCTCTAACAGGCACATCTGTGCCTAGCGCACGACCGTTGGCCAATACAGCTCTGCCGTTCGGCTGCCACGCTTGGCGGTTCTGGCCGGCTTGGTTATGATCCCTGGCCTATTTTGCGCAGCCACATCGGTGCGCTATCCAGGCACCCGATAGAGGTGCCAGACGAGCAGCAGGGATCGTTCCATCCAATGAATGTCAAAAGCCAAGCGCAATTGTCCGCATTGCCGGCGCCGCCGCTGCGCGAGTATTACTCCCGTGTGCTGGCCTATATCGCCATTGCCGCCAGCATTGCCGCCGGCACTTACACCCAGCATTTCGGCTATGACATTCTCTGGATGGTGCCTTATGCCCTGCTCTATCCGCACCTGGCTCACCACCTGAGCCTGCGCTTCAAGCGTGATCACCCTCAGCGCACTGTCCTGAGTCTGTTGTTTATCGATGCCCTGCACTCCGGTTGCGTGGTGGCTCTGCTGGGCCTCTCAGTGGTGCCAAGCTTGATGTCGCTGTTGATTCTGCTCTTCAGTGCACTGGTGATGGGCGGCCTGCGTTACCTCGGCCTCGCGGCGTTGATCGCATTGAGCGGCGCAGTGCTCAGCGCGGCGTTGCTCGAAATCAAGCTGAACGTCAACACCCCGGCCTCCGTTGCACTGGTCAGTATCTTCTTTACCACCCTGTATATCTGCATCACCGCGTTCTTCGTGCACCAGCAAGGCCTGCGCCTGGCTCAGGTACGCAGCGAGATCAGTCGCGAACAGGAGAAAGCCGCACGCCTGGCGCGCAACCTGGCCAAGTACCTGTCGCCCCAGGTGTGGGAGTCGATCTTTACCGGTAAAAAAAGCGTGCGCCTGGAAACCCAGCGCAAGAAGCTCACGGTGTTCTTCTCCGATATCAAGGGTTTCACCGAGCTTTCCGAAGAGCTGGAAGCCGAAGCCTTGACCGACCTGCTCAACACCTACCTCAATGAGATGTCGAAGATCTGCCTGAAATACGGCGGCACCATCGACAAGTTTGTCGGCGACTGTGTGATGGTGTTCTTTGGCGACCCGACCAGCAAAGGCGCGAAGAAGGACGCAGTAAACGCCGTATCCATGGCCATCGCCATGCGCAAGCACATGAAGGTGCTGCGCCAGCAGTGGCGTGCCCAGGGCATCACCAAACCGCTGGAAATCCGCATGGGGCTGAACACCGGCTACTGCACGGTGGGCAACTTCGGCGCCGACACGCGCATGGACTACACCATCATCGGCCGCGACGTGAACCTCGCCAGCCGCCTGGAAAGCGCTGCCGAATCGGGTGAGATCCTGATCTCCCACGAAACCTACTCGCTGATCAAGGACGTGATCATGTGCCGCGACAAGGGCCAGATCACCGTCAAGGGCTTTACCCGTCCGGTGCAGATCTACCAGGTGGTGGATTTCCGCCGCGATCTGGGCGCTACATCCAGTTACGTCGAGCATGAACTACCAGGCTTCTCCATGTATCTGGACACCAACGGTGTGCAGAACTACGACAAGCAGAAAGTGATTCAAGCCCTCGACCAGGCAGCCGACAAGCTGCGCGACAAGGTGATCATGTAAAGGCCGAACTCGGCAGACATAGCTCACCATCGAGCAAAGGCTGCTGAGCGAGAAACTCCAGGGCCGACGCCCGCCAGGCGTGCTGCGCAGCCGACTGCGCACAGTGTGTGCGGTCCAGCCTTACAGCGCGCAGACAAGCCGCTTGCAGATCCTCATCCAATACCCCGCTAACACCCGGCTGTAACACATCCAGCGGCCCGGCCACAGGAAACGCCGCCACCGGCGTACCGCAAGCCAGCGCTTCAAGCATCACCAGTCCATAAGTGTCAGTGCGTGAAGGAAATACCAGCACACTCGCGCGCTGATAGGCCGCCGCCAGCGCCTGGCCATGCTGGTAACCGAGAAAGCGCACCTGCGGGTAAGCCACCTGCAACGCTTCACGCTGCGGGCCATCCCCGACCACCTGTTTCTTACCCGGCAGATCGAGAGCCAGAAAGGCTTCGATGTTTTTCTCCGGGGCGATGCGGCCAACGTAGAGAAACAGCAACTCTGTTGGCCTGGCGGCGGGACGAAACAACTGGGTGTCGACACCTTTACGCCAGAGCGTCAGGCGCTTGAAGCCCCAGGCGGAAAACTCGTTGCGCATGCGCTCGGTGCTCACCAGCACCGCCTGACTGGGCCGATGAAAAGCCCGCAGAAAAGCATACCCCCAAGCCAGCGGAAGCCACGGCCAGCGGGTGTGAATGTACTCGGGGAAGCGGGTATGAATGGCGCTGGAAAAAGCCAGACCGCGTTTGCCCAACCAACGCCGCGCCGCCCAGCCCAACGGCCCCTCAGTGGCCAAATGCACACAATCGGGTTGAAACCCACGAATCTCCCGCCCCACTCGCCAGAGATCCCACACCAGCGGGATTTCCCGGTAACTCGGGCACGGCACTGTACGAAAGTCCGCAGGTGACAGCAGCCTGACCTGATGCCCCAGGCCGCGCAGCTCACGCATCAGCGCCTGCAGGCTGGTGACCACCCCATTGACCTGCGGCAGCCAGGCATCGGAAACGATCAGAATTCTCATGCCACCGGCTCGGCCGCCGCGATGTCCTGCGCTTGCTGCACGCGGGCTTGCTGCGCCTGATCATCGGCCAGGCGGTAGAGCTCGATACTGCCATCCAGATGCTCAATCAGCGCCGTGCAGGACTCCACCCAATCACCGCAATTCATGTACTCCACCTCGCCCATCGGACGGATCTCGGCATGGTGGATATGCCCACAGACCACACCATTGAAGCCGCGCTTGACGCACTCATGGGCGATGGCCTCCTCGAAGTCACTGATAAAGCTCACCGCACTCTTGACCTTGTGCTTGAGGTACGCCGACAGCGACCAGTAACCGTAGCCATAGCGGCTGCGCCAGTAATTCAGCCAGCGATTGAGGGTCAGGGTGAACTCATAGGCCGAGTCACCGAGAAAGGCCAGCCAGCGGTGATAGCGCGTGATCACATCAAACTGGTCGCCGTGAATCACCAGCAGCCGCCGACCATCCGCGGTGACATGCTCGGCCTCATCGACCAGTTGGATATTGCCAAGCATCAGGCTGGAATAGCGGCGCAAAAATTCATCGTGATTGCCGGTCACGTAAATCACCTCAGTGCCACGTTTACTCATGGTCAGCAGACGGCGAATCACGTTGCTATGCGCTTGCGGCCAATACACCCCACTGCGCAGTTTCCAGCCGTCGATGATGTCGCCCACCAGGTAGATTCTGTCGGTCTGATAGCGCTTGAGAAACGCCGCCAGGTGTTCCGCCTGACAATCGCGGGTTCCCAAATGCACATCGGAAATCCACAGGGTGCGGACACGTTGCTTACGGCTAGGCGTCGCGAGCTGGGCACTGGTCATGGGCGGCCTCCGGCTGGGTTTGTTCGAGTGTGCGCAGCCCCAGTGAAGCGTCCATGACAAGCCCGTGGCAGTTCGGTGACAGCCCCTGCCGGCAATCTGCAGGTAAACTGCCCAGTCTGAACAAGGAGCCCACCATGTCCTCGCTGCTGTCGGTGCGTCATTACAGCCATGAGCTGATCAGCCATAGCCATCACCATGCGCAACTGGTCTTTGGCCTGAACGGCCTGCTGGATTTCGAGATCGCCGGGCGCGGCAGCCTGGTCACCCGGCAAACCCTGGCCGTGATTCCCAGTGACGCACAGCATGCGTGCGGCAGCCAGAACGGCAGCCGCTGCCTGGTACTCGATGTGCCTGACGATCAGTGGCTGCACCGTCAGTTGGGCCGCCACCACGACGCCACACTACGGCTGCTGGAAAAGCCCGCTGCCGTCAGTCTCACCCCCACCCAGAGCCAGTTGGTCAGTTGGCTGGCGGCCAGCCCGATCAATGATCCGGTGATTGCCCAACAAGGCGCGGCCTTGCTCCTGGCCAGCCTGACGCATCCGCACAGTGTCCAGCAGGAGCCCAGCCGTCTGCCGCTGGCGGCATTGGATGCACATATCGACCAACATGCAGCTCACCCGCTGCAGGTCCGTGATCTGGCGCGCCTGGCCGGTCTGTCGGCGGCGCGTTTTCACGTACGCTTTCTCAACGAAACCGGCCTGACGCCCATGGACTACGTGCGCAGCCGTCGCCTGCAACTGGCGCGTCAACTGCTGCAAGGCAGCAACCTGGCGATTGGCGAGATCGCGGCGCGGGTTGGCTACAGCTCGCAAAGTGCCTTTAGCGCAGCGCTCACCCGCCAGTTCGGCCTGACCCCGCGCGCCTTGCGTCTGCGCCGCGAGTAACGCGACAAAAACCGCAAGCCCTGCGACAGACTTCTGCCCGGGCAGCCCCTAGACTGCAGCACATCATCAAGGGGGCTGTGGCATGCAACAAATCGACTGGGCCGATTTTCAGCGCGTGGAGTTGCGGGTCGGCACCGTGCTGTCCGCCGTGGTGAATGCAAAAGCCCTGAAGCCGGCCTACGTGCTGCAGATCGACCTCGGCGAGCTGGGCGTCAAACAGTCCAGCGCGCAGCTCACCGCTCATTATCAATGCGCTCAACTGGTTGGCCGCCAGGTGCTCTGCGTGTGCAACTTTGCCGCCAAACGCATTGCCGGTGTGCGCTCCGATGTTCTGGTGACCGGCGTGTATGACGCCGACAACCGCGTGGTGCTGGCCAGCTTCGACCAACCGCTGCCCAATGGCGCGCGCCTGGCATGAGCCCACGTAACGCCCTCTGGGCCATCCACCTGGGCGCCCTGCTGTTCGGTCTTTCGGGGATCTTCGGCAAGCTGGCCAACACCACCCCACAAATGATTTCCGCCGGCCGTGCGCTCTTTGCCGTGCTCGCCCTGCTGCTGTTTGCCAAGCTGTTGAGCAACGCCCGCTTCGTGCGCCTGAGCTTAAAGCAGCTCAGCCAGCTGGCCCTGGGCGGCGCGCTGCTCGGCGGGCATTGGTGGAGTTTTTTCGAGGCCGTGCAGATTTCCGGCGTGGCCATCGCTACCCTGGGTTTCGCCAGTTTCCCGGCCTTTACCGTGTTGCTCGAAGGGCTGCTGTTCCGCGAACAGACACGCCGTATTGAATACGCCATGGTGGCATTGGTGTGCCTCGGCCTGGTGCTGGTCACCCCGGCCTTCGATCTGGCCAGTCAGGCCACCGCCGGGCTGCTCTGGGCAGTGTTATCGGGGCTGCTGTTCGCGCTGCTGTCCTTGCTCAATCGCGCCAGCACCCGTGGCATCGAGCCGGTTCAGGCCGCGCTGTATCAGAACCTGACAGTGTTGCTGCTGTTTCTGCCACTGGCCTGGCCCACCCTGCCTGAGGTGCAGCCCCGCGACTGGCTGTGGATGGCGATGCTGGGAATTTTCTGTACCGGTCTGGCACACAGCCTGTTCGTCGCCAGTTTGCGCGTGCTCAAGGCGCGCACCACGGCCGTGATCTTCGCCCTGGAGCCGGTCTATGGGATTGCCTTCGCCTGGATACTGTTCAACGAAGAACCAACCCTGCGCATGCTGGCCGGCGGCCTGCTGATTGTCAGCGCGATTTTTCTTTCGGCGCGGATGGCCAAGTAGCCCCTGTCAGCCGCCGGTGACGGGGGCTCAGTTCGCCGGGCGATCGTTATGACCCAGATCGCGGCCCGGGTCGATCTGGTCACGCAGGCGCTGCTTGAGCACCTTGGCCTCGGGAAAGCCACCATCGGCCTTGCGCTCCCAGAGCTGCACGCCATCACAGGTAATCCGGAACACACCGCCGGTGCCGGGTTCCAGACTGACCCGGGACAGGTCATCGGTAAAACTCGACAGCAACTCCTGGGCGAGCCAGGCGGCACGCAGCAACCACTGGCATTGAGTGCAATAGGTAATGATCACTTCGGCTTTGGGGTTAGGCATTGGCAAGCTCACAAACAGACAAGCGCCAATAATAGCGTCCAGCAGCACGCGCCAGGCACAAGAAAAACGCCCGCTTAGCGCGAGCTGGGGGCGTTGTTCAACGGCGTCGTCAATCAGGCGATTTTGGCCAGGAGCTGACGCGCCTCCTGCTTCTCTTGCTCATCACCCTCGCTGATGACTTCATTGAGAATCTGACAGGCGCTATCCAGGCTGCCTTGTTCGATATAGGCCAGTGCCATATTCAACTTGGAGAGGTTATCGCGGTTACCGGCGAGCTGATCTAGATCGTCCAGAAAAGCCACATTGAGTTCACCCTCTTGCCATTCGTCGCGAGGGGTTTCCTCCACCAGCATCGACTCGGCAAACGGGCTGCGAGCATCCCGCGCGCCCGACAACTCGAAAACATCCGAACTCTTGCGCGTGGCCGCAGCATTGCCCTCGCTCTTGTCCTGCGCCTTGCTCTGCACAGCCGGAGCAAACGGGCTGACCAGATCCCAGTCAGCGTCCAGGGACATATCATCCAGATTGAGCTGACCTTCACCGGCAACCGGCTCAGGTTCAACCGCTGGCAGTTCAACCTCGTCAAGCTCCAACACCACATCGTCCAACAGACTGGCTGATTGGGCACTGAACAGCTCGGCATGACGCGCCTTCAGCTCATCGATACGCGCTGGAGTGAAGCCCGATGCACGCACCAATGCCTCATGCGCGACAAAACCACGGACATCGCCCAGCAGCGCCAGCACTTCGAGCAGACGGAAAGCAATGTCACTGCGCTGCGGCTGTGCCTCCCAGGCCTTGCGCAGAGTACTTGCCGCCTCACTCAGGCGACCATAGGCGATATAGACATTGGCGCTTTGCAGCGCATCTTCACCAGCTGCAGGCCACACGGGACCAGCCCGTGGCACCTCACGCAGGTTGAGGGCCACTGCCGCCGCTGGAGCAGCAGAAGCGGCTGAGACGACTGGGGCAGCCGCAGGCTGTACCGCCGGCATAACCGGCACCGGCACGGCCGCAACGGGTGCTGCTGGTATTGGCGCTGGCCGTGGCGTTTTTCGGCCACGCCAGAACAAACCCGCCGCAGCCACCAGTAACAGCACCAGCAGCCCCATAATAATCACTAGCCAGTTGTTGCCTGGCGCGCTGCTCGGCACGGGTGGTTGCGCCAGTGTGGCCGGCACCGCAGCAGTACTGCCAGCCGTATTCGCCTGACGGGCTGCCAACTCAGCCTGCAGACCGGCAATCTGCTGATCACGCGCGTCCATCTGCGCCTGTAGCTGCTGTACCTGTAGGCCCAGCTGCGCCAGGCTCTGCTGCAATTGCAAGGTCTCGCTGATCTGACTGGCCAATTCCTGTTCGACGCGAGCCTGTTCCTGTAGCAACTGCTCGGCAGGCGGATCAATCGGCGGCTCAGCGCTCGTTGCAGAGGCCGTCGCGGGGCTCGTATCCGCTTGGGCAACCACTGCCTCACTAGCGGCTACTGCTACTGCGGGCTCGGCGCTGGCAACGCTATCGGGCAGCAACAAGCGTACACCGGCACGCAGGCGATCGATGTCGCCATTGATAAAAGCCTGCGGATTAAGCGCATGGATGTCGTACATCAACGCCTGCGGTGCAATCTGCCCGGCAGCGTCAGCCAGACGCGTTGCGATCTTCCACAGGCTGTCACCACTGACCACGACATAGCTGTTGCCCTGCTGCGCCGCCGGCAAGGCTGCCGGGCGCGGGCGCTCAACGGCAGCCACCCGGCGCTCGGCTTGCACCGCTGCACCTGAGGACGCAGGCGAGCGGCCGTATGACGTCGCGATGGGGGGGTCGAGCAGTACGGTGTACTCACGGTACAACTGGCCATTGGATCGGGCCACTTCAACAATAAAATTCAGGTAGGGCTCACGCACCGCCTGAGTCGACACCACCCGGATCACACTCTTACCGCCGCGTAACAACGGGGTAAAACGCAGATCATTATAAAAGTACAGGCGATCCACGCCCGTGCGGGCAAAAACCTCGGCAGGAGCCAGGCGTACGCGCATGTCCGCGTCGCTCAGGTCGCCCACATCAAACAATTCGATTTCGGCATCCAGCGGCTGACTAAGTGCTGAATGCAGGGTGATTTCGCCTAAACCAAGGGCCGGGACCAGCCCTGAATACAGAGCCGAACTGGATGCCAAACCGATCAGTAACCGATGAACCTTCGCCATAAACCGCTCCCGGTAAACCCGTCTCATGCGTCTCGCCCCACTGCACGTTGAGAACGTGCGCTTGGTGTGCGGGCGACAACTTGTGAGCCGGCAAATATGCCTTGGGACGTACATTCCGGGATTAACCCGGGTGCATGGCAAAAACGACGGTGAGCTGCCTACGGAACCCGTAACCGTCTGCGGGAAAAACATGCACACAAGCAGCATAGGCCCGCCGCCAGTAAAACGACAACTGCATCACACTGTCATGCGGTTCTCAGCGTTTGCTCGACCTGACGCCAATCGCGGCCAGCACCGTGAGCGCAAAGACGGCGGCGACCAGCCAGAAGCTCTGTTTGAACGCCAGCATTTCCGCCCACTGATCACCTCCTTCGGCACTGTGTCGCCACTCCAGAAAGAAGGTCAGCAGGTTGACCCCGAATGCACCTCCGAGCTGGCGCACGAACGTGATGGCCCCAGCGCCTTGTGCCAGCTGCTCGGGGCTGAGGATATCCAGCGAACCGGTACTCAAGGCCGGCAGCAGTATGCCCAGGCCAATGCGGCCTACGCAGGCCCAAAAACACAGGACGAGGAACGATGCCCCCTGCTCAACCCAGGCCATCCCCGCCGCCGATAACGCAAAGATCAGCAGACCTGCGCTCAGCAGCATGGCCGCAGACAACCGATCGCTGAGCCAGCCGCCCAGAAAAGAGGCCATGCCCATCAACAACCCCGCTGGCAACAGCAGCAGACCAGAACGCCCGGCACTGAAGCCCTCAACCGTTTGCAGGTACAGCGGGATTAGGTACGTGGAGCCATACAAGCCCAGCCCCAGGGTCAAGGCGACCCAACTGGCGCTGCGAAACCCGGCATGCTGCCACAGCGCCAGCGGCAGTAGCGGCTGAGCGGCGCGGCGGCTGCGCAGGACAAACAACAAGGTTGCCAGTAGCGCTACACCTCCCAGCAACCAGACCCTGGGCAGCGTCCAGGCAAAGCGCTGTGCTTCGGCCAGAAAACCCAGCGTGGCGAATATCGCCACGCACAGCCAGGCAAAAGCCTGAATATCCAGACGTGGAGTGCTGCGTTCACGCGCATTCGGCAACAACCATTGTCCGGCCAGCATGGCCAGCAGGCACATCGGTAGCGGCATCCAGAAGATCGACGGCCAGCCAAAATGGTCAACCAGATAACCACCAATGCCAGGGCCGAGCGAAGGCGCCAGCATCACCCCCAGGCCGTAAATACCCAACGCCGTGCCACGGCCACCATCGGCAAACACGCGAAAAATCAGCACCATGGCCAGCGGCTGCACGATTCCGGCGCACAGCCCCTGAACGATGCGCAAGGCAATCAGCTGCCAGGCAGCGTGAGTCGCCAGAGCCAACAGCGAGCTGAGGATAAACAGCAACAGGCCGAACTGCGCCGTACGGCGTGCGCCAAAGCGCGCCTGAGCCCAGGCGGCCAGTAACAGGCCGGCGGTCATGGACGCGAGAAACCCGGTGGACAGCCACTGCGCCAGCGGCCGGCCGATGGCGAAATCGGCCATGATCGCCGGCAAGGCGACATTGATACTGGTGGAGGCCAAGACCATGGCCATGCTGCCGACCATCAACAACGCCAACAGCCACTGCGGATAACGTGGACCGAAGCGTTGCTGCAGAGTCTGCAGATCTTCGTGCATCAGCGTTTTTCCAGGTTACTCAACACCTGGGCATGGACCTTCTGGCAGCGACGCAATTCGTCTTCATCGATGCCAGCAAAGACTTCCTGGCGCAGTTGTGCGGAGATCGCTTCGATCTTTTCAATCAGCGGGCGGGCCTGTGGGCTGAGGGCAATCTTCTTCGCGCGGCGGTCTTCCGGCACCGCCTGACGGCTGACCAGGCCCTGGGCTTCCAGACTGTCGAGCAGACGCGCCAGAGTCGGCCCTTCAACGCCGACGCTCTGCGCCAATTCACGCTGGGTCGGTAATTCGGCAAAGCGCCCCAAGTGCAGCAGCACCAGCCAGCGGGCTTGCGACAGCCCCAGGCCGACTAGGCGGCGATCCAGTTCGGCGCGCCAGGCACGGGAAAGTTGGGCAACTTGCATGGCAAAACGGTGTTGATCGGTATGCGACATGGACAACGGCTCTTAACTATAAAAAACTAATTATTAGCCAGCTAACCATAACCCTTTTAACGAGGCAAGCCTGTAGAAGG
>Ga0181596_10003421_pt1 | contig 14752 bp, 7 predicted proteins | sample 041ome_6_FD_148655 | JGI IMG/M metagenome (GOLD analysis project Ga0181596, IMG submission 148655) | Coastal salt marsh microbial communities from the Groves Creek Marsh, Skidaway Island, Georgia - 041402US metaG (spades assembly) | ecosystem: Environmental > Aquatic > Marine > Intertidal zone >... | reverse complement strand
AAATCTTGAGAGTGCGCATGATCATGAAGGAAGGCGTCAAGTTCTTTGACACCCCGTACTTGTTCGACGAAGGTTCCACGATCTCTTGGATCCCGTGCGGCCGCAAGTTGACGTGCTCGTACCCGGGTATCAAGTTCTTCTACGGCCCAGACACTTTCTACGGAGAAGAAGTCTCCGTCTTAGAGATGGACGGTCAGTTTGACAAGTTGGAGGAGTTGATCTACGTTGAATCCTTGTTGTCCAACACTTCCACCAAGTTCTACGGTGAATTGACGCAACAAATGTTGAAATACCAAAACGGCCCGGGCTCCAACAACGGTACCGGTTTCTTCCAAACTTTGGTTGGCTTGAAGGTGAGAGAGCTCTACGAGAAGATTTCGGAGACGGAAGTTGCCGCGAAGTAAACTTGTTGATGTATAATCGATGAAAGAACAAATTCAAACCGCAGCTATAAAATTAAGAGTAAGAGTAAAAGGGGGGGGTGTGTGACATATATAAAAACAGAGGATTTTTTGATATATTAACGTAAGCATAAAAATATAAATCAACACAATTTTGTCATTCTTCGTCGTCCTTCTTATTATTCTAATGTACACGCTTTGATTCGCTTTTGATTATACTCGCGCGTGCGCGCGTGCTCGCTTTTGTCGGCATTGGTTTTCTAAAGAAAAATTCTTTTTGTCTCTTACGCCACAGTTTCCGCCCACTTCACGAACGCGTTGTTACTGTCCGTAGGATTATCGTCTTGCGGGCAATGACCAGCCGGCACGGGAGAATAAGTCGCGCTCGGTTTAATCTCCATGATTCTTTCTGCTTTCGTCGGCGTCATCCACGGATCGTTTTCTCCCCACAACAACATAACCGGCGCGTTCAAGTTTTCTAATAAATCCCTCGGTTTCACTTGCGTTCGAGAACCGGCCAACGAGATGGCGTAAAACGTTTCTCTCGCTTCCGGATCTTCTGCAGCCATCGCAATGCTTCGAACCAAATCCTCGTCCACATCATTATCGTATACTTGATTCAAAATCGTTTTGATGCGAATCTTAGTGAAATAAAAGATACCATATGCGGCTAACTTCCCAAACGCTACCCGCAGTTTGCCTTGCAACGTGTTGTTTTCCTCGGCCTCTTCCATATCTTGCGCCGTTCCTACGGCCTTTTGTGCCATTGTTTTCTTTTCTGGGCCCGGCGCCGCGTTCGGCTCGAAATTTCCCGCCGCGTTGACCAAGCACAGACCTTTAGTCCTCTCCGGTGCCCCTTTCGATGCCGCGTACAACGCCGCCAACGCGCCGATGGAGTTCCCGGCGATGAACGCTTTGTCTGTCTCCGTCGCTTTCGCAATCGTTCGCACGAAATCAGACACTTGTTCGCCCCAATATTCCATGCAATACTGCTCTTCGCTCGCTTTTGAGGACCATCCGTACCCGAGCATGCACAACGCGTACACTCGATAGCCTTTCTTCGCTAAATACGGGATCTGGTATCTCCAGTGGTAAGAGTGCGCACCAAATCCGTGGACTAAAACGACAATCGGTCCCGTGTTCTCCTTCCCGGCGCTGATGTAGTTGCAATCGAATTTATCTTGGTACCTGTACGTTTCCCATCCATTTTTTTGTAACTTGACGCGTTCGATGCCTTTATCATCCAGTTCTAACGGTGGCATATCGGAGATATTTTCACTCGCGATTAGTTGCTCCTCAGACGACGTCGATGACGACAAACGAATGTTGTTGGTGTTCACTTTCTTCGCGGCGTTGCGAAGATTCTTCTTACGCGTGACGATTGAGGCAGACGAGGAGGAGGAAGACAGACGTGTTCTCGGTGCAATTTTCGCGCTGTTTGTGCTACTGGCAATCATCGTATTTGTTTCTTTGTCTTCTTCTTCTCGTTTGTTGTTGTGTGGAAGAGCGTCTGAGAGTTCGTAAAAATCATCCTCCTCTTCCATCACGTCTTCCTCTCGTTTTGGTTGAACGAAAAAAAGCTCCTCTTCTTCTTTTGCTGGTGTCGTCGTTTTTGTCGTCGTCGTGCATATCTTCTTCTTCTCCACGAAATAGCGCTTGGTTTTCACGCTCGTTCGAGGAAACAAAGCGTCGACGACGGCGATGACTCTCGTCGCGAACGACATCACTATTCTGTGTTGTTGTTTTTGTTTAACGTTTGCGCAGTAGGAGTGGTAAAGGCGTTCACTTACTTAAAATATGTGTAAGGCGGTCAAACTTTTTTTTTTATGTGCGTTTTTGGTCTGTCTGGAGTGTTTTTTTAATTTGACAAGAAAACGAGGTTTTCATTTCGCACACAAACTTCAACATAAAGCGAATAATTTGTTTAGAGACAAAACGCACAACACACACACACAAACACACACTCAACAACAACAATAATAACAACAAAGATGATGATGCAATCCAGAGTATCCACGCATTACGCGTCCACTTCGTCGTCGTCATCTTCTCGTCGCGCTCCTTGTCCTCCCGCGTCGTCGAAATTATTCGCGTTTCGTCGTCAACAACCTTCTTCTTTCCACCAAACTCGTCGCAAAACTAAGCAACAACAACAAAAAAGAAGCGGATCATTATCAGTCGTAGTAAAAGCTGGATTAGTGGAGAAAATGAACGCCGAACAGTTGGAAGTGGCCATGGCGGACAGGTCGACACCGCTTGTGATTGATTTTTACGCCACGTGGTGCGGTCCGTGCGTGTTGATGTCCGCAGAGTTGGAAAAAGTGAAGGAACAACTCGGCGAGGCGGTGCGATGCATCAAAGTGGACACGGACGAGGAGACAGAGTTAGCTACGCAACTTGGCATTGAAGGTTTACCCACGATAGTCTTCGTTTCGAAAGATGCGGCGTCGCCGGCGTTGAGAACAGAAGGGATGATACCGGCGGAGACGGTTATTTCCATCATCGAAAACCAGCTGCAAGGTTAAAAATAAAACAAAACAAAAAGGTAGCTTTTAAACGAGAAGCCTCATTTGCTGTTTGCAATAATGAACAATAATGATAATAATAATACATCTATCTTCAGCTATTTCTATTGCGCGTGTGGGTGTGCACATCTTACCACCCGTACTTTGATTTTGCCATCGTTCGGTGGCGCATGCCTTGTTGTTGCGCTAGTTTCAATTCCGCCTGTCTCGCGTCGTGCACTAATGAAGTCACTTGATTCTTCGCTCGAGCCGTTCCGGAAACCTTCCCTAACGAGCCACCCATATCGTTCGTGTTTTGAATTGCGCGCTCGTTCGCCAATAACGGATTATACGAGCCTCGTATGTCATCTTGGGTGATTTCAACCATCTTGTTGGACTTTGCGAGCATATCTTCTAAACTCATGTTGTTGTTCTCAACTTTAGTTGTCGCCTGCTCGTTTCCTCCCGTCGATGGATGTTGTTGTTGTTGCATAGAATCGATCAATTTTTGATGAATATAGTTCCCATCGTCGTCTACTTCGTATAACTGCGAGGGATGAATCGTCGGAATTGCTGCTACTGTTGTTGTTGTTGTTTCGTTTTGTTCTCGGTCTTGCGTTTTTACCGCGGCGGCTCTTTTCGTCGTCGTTCCACCGGGCAAGTCTATGCGAGTTCCTCCTCCTCCTCCTCCAAATCCACCTCCAAATGCCCCACCGTCGTGAAAATCGCCTCCAATACCGAGCGTTCCCGCATCCACTGCTACTGCTGGTTTTGGTAGGAACATGCCTAGACCAGACCCGCCCCCGTTTCTCTTCGCGTTTGCTAAAACGTCTCTTCTTTTCCTCTCTTCTTCTTCCAGCAATTCGTAGTCGTCGTCCTTCTCCTCGTCCTCAGCCTCGTCGTCACCTCTTCCTTCTCTTCTTCTTCCTTTACTCTTCATCAGTAACTTCTTCTGCTGCTTGTTCAAAAATCTTTTTCTCGCGACAGACTTTCTCTTTTCTTCCTCTTCCAAAGGTGGCGGTAAACGCGTTTCGAAAAGCACCGGCGCGTTTTCGATTTCTTCTTCTTTGTCTTCTTCTTCTTCTCGCGGACGTTTCTTGTTCAAGGTTGCGCCGCCGCTTTGCACCACGCGCTCTTCTTCTTCAGCAGCAGTTTCCTCCTTCTTCTTTTCGTTCTTCTCGACGACTTTTACGTCGTCGTCTTCCGAGGAAGAGCCGTACGCGTCGTCCAGACCGAAAGACATTATTATTATTATTATTATTGATGAATGAAGGGAGGAAAGCTGCCTTTTTTTTATTGGGAGAAAGGGAAACTCTCTGAAAAATTTGCAAAATGCTGTACCCTAATTTGGAGAGCTCTCCTCTTCCTCTTCTCTTTCTTTGCGGAGAAACGAGGCGAGGCCAAACGTCGCCTCGAAACGCCACAGAAGACAGAGAAGAGGTAAAGGTCGTGTGCCCAAAAGGAGTATATCAAAGTCGTCCGCCGGGAAGGAAGAGTAGTGTTATACCACCATGAGTGCGGCTATCGAGAGCTTCGATAACCCGGCGATTCTCTCTTCGTTGGTAATCAACGCACCAATTTATATCGATTGTCGAACGTCCGTGTGCCCGGAGAAACCAATCGGGAAAGATGTCTTGAGCGCTTTATTAAAAGAAAGGAATAATAATGATGGTTCCACAGGAGGAGGAGGAGAAACCGATGAAACATCTTCGCAGCAACAACAAAACGGGGCCGACGATTCATTCGAAGAAGGTGGTGGAGAAAAAGGATTGGTTTTCTTGCGAGGTACGGTTGTAAAGAACGATCAACAAGGGGAGTGCATGGATGTAAACGCGTTCGTTTCCGACGGCGAAACGACTTTGCTAAAAGGCGTGTCGTATAGGAGAATTTTCGCAGGTAATCCAGCCAACTTGATTGAGTCGCTTTCGGACGTCGCGAGATTGACCAACTTGAATCCACCATCGATCGTTCATTTCTTAGAGGACCGGTTCATGAGAAACACCAAGAAAAGTAAGAATTCGTCGTTGAGAGAAATCTACTCTAAGGCTGGACCTATTCTTATCGCGTTGAATCCGTGCGAGCCGTTGCCGAGTAAATACGACCGGGAAGTGATGAACTTTTACTCGCCGAGGAACGCGGCGAGCGGAGTGAAAGCGACGGCATCCTCGACGACGACTGGCGCGGAAGGGGATGTAACTTCGTCTTCATCTGTAAAGGATCTACCTCCACATTGTTTCCAAGTCGCCTCGAACGCGTTCGAACAGATGATGGAGAATCAATTGGATCAAGCGATTGTGATTTCGGGAGAATCCGGGTCTGGGAAAACAGAAACGACCAAGTTTATCATGAAGTTTTTAGCCGCAACGACATCTCACGATAGCAGCAGCAACGGCGAAGAGAAGCACAACATCGATATGTTTAACGCAGTTTCGAGAGATTTGTTAATGACAAATCCGATTTTAGAGGCGTTTGGGAACGCAAAAACGGCGAGAAACTTGAACTCTTCGCGATTTGGTAAATTGATCGACATCAAGTTTGATAAAAAGTCCAACGGAAAGTTAGCGCAGGCGATGATCGAGACGTATCTCTTGGAAAAGTCTCGAGTCGTGCACCACTCGAAAAGAGAACGATCGTTCCACGTGTTTTACCAACTCTTAGCCGGCGCGTCTAAGGAAGAGAAGAAAAAGTGGTTCTTGGACGACGCGAAAGAGGGATTCAACTATTTAGGCGGATTCGGCGTTCAAAGCAAAAAGAGCGTGGAAATCGACGACGAGAACAAGCACAAGGAGACGAAGGAGGCGTTGAAGGCGATTGGTATCGCGGATAAAACCATCGACGACATTTATCAAACGCTCGCGTCGGTGTTACATCTCGGGAACATCGAGTTTGACACATTGAATGAATCTGGTCACGACGCCGCTGTTGTAAAGACAAAAGACGCTTTGAAATACACGAGTGAATTGTTAGGGGTGGATTCTGCGGCGTTAGAGCGTTCATTGATTAAGCGTGTTATTTCTGCTGGTGGAGAGAAGATTGAAACGGATTTGACATTGACGCAAGCGAATGACGCGCGCGACGCGTTGGCGAAGGCCATGTTCGAAGCGTTGTTCGAGTATTTGGTTAGCAAAATAAACGAATCCTTCGCGCGCGACGGTGCCGTGCAAAGAGACGACGAAGATTTGGTTTCTTTGAATATTTTGGATATTTACGGCTTTGAGAGCTTCCAACACAACACGTTTGAACAGTTGTGCATCAACTATGCCAACGAATCCATGCAGAAGATGTTCAACCATCACTTATTCGTAGTGGAACAGAAAGATTACGAGACAGAGAACATCGAATGGTCGAGAATCGAATTCGTCGATAACTCTTCTACGCTCGAAGTGATTGAAAACAAACCCATGGGTTTGTTTGCACTTTTAGATGATCAGGCCAGTTTCCCAGGCGCGACGGATGAAACGTACCACGCGAAAATCGTCAGCGAGCTCTCCAATATGGAAAAGTTTTCGTGCATGAGAAAGAAAGGAACATCGGAGACTTCGTTTGATATCGTTCACTACGCCGGGAGCGTCACGTACGAGTGCGCAGGGTTCCTCGAAAAGAACAGAGACGCGTTACCATTAGATTTGGCGACGGCTTTGTATACAGATAACACTTTCGAGTTTATGAAGACAAACATCGGTGAAGCGTTGCACAACCGCGCGATGGAAACAATGGTAACGAAAGCCTCAAAATCAGCGAAAATGAAATCAACCGTTTGCACAAAATTTCGCAACCAGTTGAGTGGATTACTTCAAAAGCTGAATTCGTGCGAGCCGCACTTCATTCGATGCGTAAAGCCAAACGCTTCCCTCGTTCCAACCGAAACCGATCAAAAACTCATTTTGCACCAGTGCGCTTGCGCTGGTATTTTGGAGGCGACTCGCATCGCTCAAGCTGGGTACCCGACGCGTTCGCTCTACGAAGATTTTGCGCACAGGTTCGGTTTCTTGGTCGGTAAAGATGTTATTGAATCCTCCGGAGTAGACAGTAAAACTGTCACGAAGATGATTTTGGAGCATTTCTCCGTTGACGCCGAAGAGCACGTCAAGTTTGGCACCACAAAAATTTTCTTCAAGCAAGGCGTCTTAGGCGCCTTGGAAGATGCACGATCGAACGCGATTTACTATTCAAAGATTATCCAGGCCTCGTATAAAGGTTTCAAGCAACGCAAAGAGTACCAACGCATCCGTTCCGCGACGATTATCGCGCAAGCGAGCTGGAAAGGCACAAAACAGCGAAAGGAGTTCATCACTTTAAGAGATCGGAACAGAGCAGCGCTTAAGATTCAAATGGCAGCGAAAAAGAAAGCATTCAATGCGCGAGTCCAATTGCGTGTCGCCGAGCGCGAGCGACGCGAACTCGAGATGCGTCTGGAGGAAGAAAAGAGAGAAAAAGAGGAGAAAGAACGTCTTCGAAAGGAAGCGGAGGCAGAAGCTGCCGCGGCGGCGCGCAAGAGAGAAGAGGAAGAAGCAAAAGTAAAAGCAGAGACCGATGCTGCTGCCGCCGCTCTCAAACGCAACAACTCTCCCGAATCCACTCTAGATCGCGAAAATTCGTCCGCGGCGTCGTTATCCGAGGACGTAGACGCGTTGAACAATCCGTTCGTCAAGGCTCTTAAAGCCGAAAACGAAGCGTTGCGAGCATCTGTGGAGGCCGAAAGGGAAGAAAAGATGGCGCTCGAGAGGCAAATAGAGGAGTTACGAGAGCAAATTACCGCTGCGGACGATGCGCTAGTTGCTGCTATGATGCAAAATGAACAAAATCAACAGAGTTCGCCGTCCGCTTCGACGCCGACTGGCAAACAAGAACCTTCGCGTTTGGAAAAGCCTTCCGCGCATGCGAACAAAGTCCCATCTGGTCAAGCCTCGAGAGTCATTCAATTTGTGGACGGTATGAAAGGAGAGTTTAACTCAATGACGCGCGTCTTGGACGATGACGTTGAATTCATCAGGGAAGTTGCGGCGGGTGACATCAGCGGGGTCGACGGCATGGACGTGCAGAAAGAGTTCAAGGTTTTGCAATCTCGCTTCGAACATTGGAAACATGATTACAAAGAGCGTCTGAAATTCGGCGAGCGCTTCTTAAAGAAAGAATCGATGGATAAGGGCACACCAGAGCTTACTAAGAAGAAAAGTTTCTTCGGCGGTAAGAAGTAAAAAACACAATAAATAGCGTACAGTAACGTTTACATAAAAATCCTTTACTCATAGAGCAAGTCAAAGAACGACGATGCGTGAAACTAAACAATTCGCATTTTTTTACAAACGAATCAATATATCCTTCAAATCTAATTGCACACGATGGAGGAACCGAACCCGCCCGGCAATCCTCCCTCTCGACTACAGCTCTTGGAATCGATCAACTCGATGTCAAACACCTCCCACTGTTTCGAGGAGAAAAACGTCGCAGGACCAATCGGCGGTCCCAATTCCGGAGGCACGACAATCCGTCTTTTCCCGCCCGGTTTCATCGTGCTTAACCCTTCCTCGAAGCCAGGAATCATTCCTTTAATGCCCAATCGGGCTTTTGCAGGCGCATTTTTTCTATAAGTCGAATCGATAACTCCACCATTTTCGTTATACGCTACGTAATGAAATGTAACCTCTTGATCCTTCCCCGGCAACTTCCCACTTCCTTTAGCGAAATCATAATACATTAAACCGTCCTCTGTTTTTTTAAAGCCGCTCGGGGTAACCACGTTCACCTCGTATCCTTCTCTGATGAACGTTGGAAAATCATCCGGCGCGTTATTGAACTGTTTAATTTTGGCGTTATTAACTGCTTGTTTCAGCGTCTTTTCGTCCACTTCTTTTTGCGTGGCCGGGACGTATCCCGGCTCCACCAAATCGATATCTATTTCAATCACATTCTCTTCTTCTTCTGGTTCTTGTTGTTCGTAACTACTACTACTATTGCTACTAGCACTACTGTTGCTTTTAAAAACGTCTTTTGGATCTCTCACCGGTTCAGGAGGAGGTCTCACGATCTCCACGTCTTTCTTCGCCTCCGTCCAGTTTTCGTTCGGCTTGTATCCATCGGGTTCGTTTTCCAGTTTAATCCGTTTCGGGTTAACAATCCATTCTTCTTCGTCGTCGTCCTGATTGAATTTAGCGAACGCAGCGTTGTTCTCGGCGTTCAAGTTTAGTCCAGCCGCGAGGGCAGCGAGCGCGGAGGAGGTCAAGAAATGTCGTCTGTTGTTGTTGATGCTATTAAGAGTGATATCATCCAAACATCGATCGCCGTCTTTCGTTGCTGCCAAGAAGAAGATTACTTTTTTCCCCGCCGCGCGTCGTGCTCCTTTGAGACTCGTTTTCGTCTTCAATAAAGACGACGACGACGACGTAGCAAAAGATGAGCAAAGGCCAGGATTCCTCCTCGAGGAGACTTTAAAACTCAACCGGAGAGAAGAAGAAGACAAAGAAGAAGAAGTCATCAAAGTTTTTTGTTCTCTTCTTTATTTTTGTGTCTTCTGATTTTTTTTGTGATGTGTGTTTTAGAGGACAACAAACAAAAGTTGAAAAGAAGCCACAGTCTGACAGTCTGACACACAGCTCATCACAAAAGGGAAGGGAGGAAGACGAGGATGATGTGATGATGTCACCACCAGAACCACCACCGCTTTCATCATCGTCGAAAGAAGAAGAACAAGAGGAGGAAGAAGAAAGAAACGACGACGAGTACGAGAATAATAATAATAATAATAATAATAACAATAACACCAACAACGATACGAATAGAAGAAATCCTCTTCTCGGCGTGAACGACGACTCGTTCGATTTCGAGCAGTGGTTACTCTACGAGTCCAATGCTACCCCGAACGCCTCTTTTATAGGAAACAGAAGACAGAGGAAACGAAAAGACATCGAACGGGCGATCGTGCTGATGGAATCTCGCACGAGGAAGAATTTGAAAGAGTTATCGGACACGCAAGAGTCGTTGGAGAAGTTCAAAGGGAAGAAACCAGAGATTGTGTTGAAGTTCTTGCGCGAATTGACGACATCTCTTGTTCGTTCCAAGTCCAAGTCAAACACCACCAAAAACGAGAAGAAAAAAATCAATGGACGCGACGAGGAGGAGGATGAAAACGAGGACGAGGAAGACGCGAGGAGAGATTGGTTCGACCAAAAAACGGTGAACGTTTTGGACGAACGGATGATGGCAAAAGTAGTCAACGAAAACGTGATGGCGTTTCAAAGCGTGCGCAGAAAAGTAGAAAGAGAAACGTTCGCAGAAGAGAAGAGAGCGTGGATGGAGAAGAGGAGGAAAGAGAGGGAGAAAGAGCACATTGCAAAGAGGAAGAAAGGCAAAGTGAACAACGTGACGTACGCGAGTAGATTAGAAGCAGCAAGAATAGGAAGAATCGATGACTCGTTTTGGAAGGTGAAAACGAAAGAAGAAGACAAAAACAATCAACAGCGCCCGAAAGCGGTGGCAAATAAACAAAAACAGAAGGCCGCAAATGCGACGAAGGCAAAAGATGCGGAGGAACAGGACACTATTGCGTGGGAGTCGGAAGAAGTGGCCGATGGAGTTCAAGCGCTGAGAGAGTACATCAAAGAACTTGGTGGAAGCGGCAACTTGATACAAGCAAAAGATTGGGTGATAAAGAAATGGACAAGGATATGCAAAAAAAAAAGTGCGACACCTTACAAGACGTATCATCGTTCTGACGGCTCGTCATATCGGTCGAAGAAAGACGTCGCGCGGGCACTTGGCTTGGTAGTACAATAATTGTAAAATGAACGTAAAATTTACTCGCCTTCTTATCATTTACACAGTCTATATATAGCGTTACATAAAACCAAACCCGAATGGTGGTGCATTGGGTACATTTCTGTCAAGTATCTCGCAGCTTGCTTCGGCTCGAGAATTTTATGCACAACGTCCATTGAAATGTCCATCGCCAGTGCTCTCTCGTCGACTAAGTTCGATCGTAACTCTAAAATCAAGACTCGAGAAGATTCTGAACTTCCAGTGAGCCAACGAATCAACCCTTTAGCTCCGTCCTTCGTATTTTCCTTACCTTTGGCGCACAATTCCTTCATTCCATCGTTGATTCGAGCCCTCGCTTCGAACAGTCTTCTGAACTGTGCCTTCGAGATATCGTGCACGGCGATCAGCGCCTGCTTCTGTTGCTCGCTCAAACCTAAATTTGCGACAACGTTCGAATAAAACTTCATTTTTGAATCTTCATCCTTTCCAAGCACGTCAAAATCTTTTCTAAAACCCATGTTATCGTAATAATCGAAGCTTATTTTGGCGTTATCTCTACCGATAGCGTTCCCAATGTGCATGCACAGAGTGCACGTTTCATCGACCATTTTATTAATCAAATCCACGCTCGCTTCTTTCACGGAGAGGGGGCGTTCTTCATCATTTCCCTCACTTTTAGCGGCGGTATCGTCAGCGTTGCCGCCTTTCTTATTTGTTTTCTCTTCAATATTCGTGAGCGACAAAACGGAAATTTGGTTCATCCACTTGTAATGCAAGCTTTCCAAAGTGTTATCAACAATCACTTCTTCTTCTTCTAATCCCCCGTCTTCAGTTTTCGCAGTGACATCGCCGACGCCATTGATAGAATGCTTCAACTCAGGAAATTGTTTCTTGAACTCTTCCAAAGAATCGATGCCTTCTGGAAGCGTAAACTGTTTTGGAACTTCCGGCATACCGTTCAACATCACCATCTCTCCCATTGTAGCTTCATAGCGATTATTTTTACTTGACATCGCCCCATTCAGCGCCGTGTTCATCGTCATTGCAGATGACATCGTCGAACTTTCAATGTCCGCTCTCCTAGCTCTTTTAAACATCATCAACTGTGACTCGTACAGGTTGTTTTTATGCTCCAACAACTGTTGGTTGATTGGCACTTGCGTCGCCTTCTCCGCTTCCAACATTCGTACTTTCTCCTGTAAAGCCTTCACTTGATTTTCCATCTCTTCTGATTTCTGTTTTATTCGTTCTCGGTATCGTCGTTGAGCGTGCGCGTTTTGTTTCAACACCGTCGTTTCTTTCTTTTTTGTTGCATTTTGCACTTCTTCGTTATTATTTTCGTCTTCATTCGTCGAGTTGTTACTCCGTTCTCGTTTCCTTCCATCAGTGGTGGTGGCGGTCGTCGCATTCGTAGTATTAGTAGTATTAGTAACATTCGTACCATCACCACCACCACCACCACCGCGTAAGAACGAGCCGGCAGCGTCATCTTCCACTTCGGTTCGTAACCCGATCGCGTTTACGTCGAGCTCTTGACTGAATAATTGTTCCACGTACTCATTTAAGAATAAATCTAGATCTTGAGACGGCATCTTGTTTGTCGTGTCCTCCTCTTCGTCCATCGCGTTGCTCCTCTTCTTTGTCTTCTTCTTCTTCTTTCGTAGCTACACAAATGAAGTTGTTGTTGTAAACCAATTGGGGAGGTTAAAAATGAGGCAAAACACGAAAAAAACATCCAAAATAAAGGAGTTAGACAACGCTGCCTTACAATATTTACATCAATCTAATTCAAACTTAATACTATGATATATTCTCTGCTAAAACTACTCAAACGCGTATCATCATTTGGATTCAAACAACCCTTCTATGAGCTCGTTCATTAACACGCCTTTCGGATCGAATTTTCTGCGAAGGTCTCTAAACGCTCGAAAGTTTTCTTTACCGTACGCGGTTTTCAAGCGCTCGACCTGTTTACTTCTACGCACCATATTCTTCTCCAGCTCAATTTTCGCCCAGTGCGTTTTGAGTAAGTACTCGTCGCCAAGAGCGTCGCGCATTTGTTCGCCGTATTCAGTGAACCGCGCGGTTATTTCCTCTCGTTCGGCTTCGACTTGCGTCGGAAGGTACATGATAATCCCAACCCAGGAGTGTAAAGAGTCCTTTTCGCCGTGGGAAGGTGACATTATACTCGAACTACCACTCGTCCAACGTTGCTCGATCGGCGCGTGCGCCGGAATGTTGTTCTCCGCGATCATTTTCCGTAAATCGCGCATGAAAAGTAAATCTTTTCGAAGTGAAGAAGGATGGGAAACACCAGCGTTCGCGGACGACACCAAATTTTCACCTTTTTCCTCTAAAGTGCCACACGGAAACGCAACCTCTAACACGTGTTGCTGTCCTCCACAATCAAATCCGAGAATCTGATCGCTCCAATCCACGCGAGTGCCGTGGGAACGCTTCCAGAATTCCGCTTCTGCCGCATTTACTTTTTTAACGTGGTCCACGTTGAGCGGATCGATGCGCAAAAGCAAATCTCGAAGTTCGCCGAACCCGACGTTCTCTCGTTCGGCTTTCTTCGCGGACTCCTTGTCTAACTTTTTCAACAAATCAATCATTGGTTTGGTGCGATATTTGTTCTGTTTGCGTTCGTTTGGCGTCGTCAAATAGGAAAGTACTGTGCCAAAGCCTGGCAAACTTTTCTTTTTCTTCGAGTCAATCGGATTCGATCCGACCACCACAACACAATCTGTATGCGGAATCCACATGTACCGCACGTGTTTATACGATCGTATCCACGTCTCGTGATTCTTTTCTATTCGCTCGGGCGTGGTCGTAAACGTATCTTCCTTTAATTGGTACGCGTCGACGCACTGTAACGTGATCTCCGAGGCGACCCCTAAGGAACCTAAACCTACTTTCGCGGCTTCAAACGTTGGATCGATGACTTTTTTGTCCTCTTCGCCTTCCTTCACACCAAGCTCGATCACTCCTCTCGACGGTGTTATCAATTTCATTCGAACTACGGTTGCATCTACGGGAGGAATTTTCGCCCCTGTGCCGTGCGCACCGACTTGCGTGAACCCGCCAATTTGCTGTTCGCGAATGCTCGCGTAGTTTTGCAACGTCAAATTGTATTTTCGCAAAGCTTCAGTGACATCAGATACTCTCGCTCCGGGTTGTACCGTCACTTGCTTCTTCTCTTCGTCCACGTGTAATACCTTATCTAACAACGCTAAAGATACCATGCCTTCTTTTTCAAACGCCACTCCGTTTGGCGATAACGCCGCGCCAACCGGTCGTATTTTCTTCCCTCGTAAACTTGCATGTCGTACAATCGCCTCTAACGCTTCCGTCGTTTCCGGTTGCGTGAACGTGTCTACGACTACTTTTTTGGTCCCGGACCAATTTTCAATCTCGTACTCTTTTTCCGTCGTGTAGTTTTGCTTCTCTAGATTTTCTGTCTCTTTGACGCTCTCTCGGTAGGCATAAAAGCTCAACGCGCACCCGAGCATAAAGGCGTAGAAGCGGTATTTTTGCCACATAGATTTGCTATGATGCTGCCGATCGCCTCCTTCTCCTCCTCCACCACCACCGCCTCCTCCTCCTCGACCATCGCTATTACCTCCTTCTACGCTCGTACTATTCGACGAACCATCAAACGTTGGTGAAAAAAACCTCGCCGTTCTTTTCCTCGCACCTACCAATTTCGCGCCTTTACTCATCACCAATAAATCTCGTTCGTCTCCTCCTCTTCCACCTCTCGCCGTCGCGGAGGAAGATGGCGACGATGAAGACATCCCTCCCGCCGCGCCTCTATTCACGTGCAACACTTGAAACTCTTTCATGAAATCCTCCAAAGCCACCGTTTGTCTTTCACCTGGTTTCGATAACGGCACCCCCGGCATGAGCTTTCGAATGAGCTTTCGGTATAACAGAGGGTTCGTGGTTTGCGCCAAAGTCAGTTGGTGCGATGGAATCACTCTCGCTCGGTTCCCTCCGACGTACGTTTCCATCTGATTCTGAGAATTATTTTGTTGTTGATTTTGTTGTTGTTGTTGTCGGTTGTTGTTGCTGTGTCCAGCTATGCCTCGT
>Ga0181596_10003419_pt1 | contig 14763 bp, 14 predicted proteins | sample 041ome_6_FD_148655 | JGI IMG/M metagenome (GOLD analysis project Ga0181596, IMG submission 148655) | Coastal salt marsh microbial communities from the Groves Creek Marsh, Skidaway Island, Georgia - 041402US metaG (spades assembly) | ecosystem: Environmental > Aquatic > Marine > Intertidal zone... | reverse complement strand
TGATCAGGAAGATACCGCTAAGGACTGCAATCACGGATAGAGTTGTCGGCGATGGATCGCTGGTCAGGGATGAGCAACCGCAACGGATAGCGGCAAGGATGAACGAAGTCTAGGACGCCAGGATGGCGCTAGGGTGCTGTGGCGGTCAGGACAGGATGTCCTGACCGCCCGATTTTTTGGGGCCTTTATAAAGTTTCAGACCACCCACACTCACACATTGTTTCCCCACTATGTTTTTATTCAGCCACACATAACGCCTTCCGACTGTCTGTACCTAACGGCTGTGATAACGCTCCGCCATAAACCCCACGGCAACAAAAGATCCGATCACCACACTCAGAAACATACCCGCCGACAATGTACGCAGATAACTGTCGAGCACCGGTGTCAGCCACACAGACAACGCACCATACCCAAACGTACACAACGCAATAAATACGCCTACCCGTATCCACATCGGTTGCGGCCGCACCAGCTTGCGCACCAGATCATTAATGGTGTCTCCGAAAATTACCAGTAAGGTCGCGATCAGCGCCAAAGCGATATCATCGGTATGCGGTCGCACGTGGCTGGCGAGAGTTTGAATCAGGGTCATGCAAGGTTCTCCGTCAGGTGAATGATTCTGTCCGCTAATAGCAAAGCAGACAGCCATGACATTAGCCGGGAAGAACAGCCTGTTCCATTTCTGTTACGAATAAAAACTGAACGTTAACTAAACAGCATGGAGTTCTGTCACCGCTGTGCCATTCTGAAGATGTGCAGTAAAGGACATAATAAGGAACTGCGATCATGAATGAATTCCCCCATCGCCTGGGACAACTGCTGTTACAACGGCAGGAAATAACAGAACAACAACTGCAACAGGCGCTGAGCTATCAGGCGCAGAATCCCTGCCAGCTGGGGCAAGCGTTAATCAGTCTTGGTTTTATTGATGAGCGCACGCTGCGCAACGTTTTACGCCGCCAGCGCTGGATCAAACCCTGTGCTGCCTGCTTTGCCCTGATCGCACCCTTTTCCATGACCTGGGCTGACGAAGATAAAGAAGCCGCCTTCAGTGGTGATTGGCTGGAAGCCAGCCATTGGGATCTGGTCGACGATGACAGCGTCAGTGCCCATTCTTCTTCCGCCGATCTGATGAAATTCGTGGCGATGACCGCCTGGGATATCTACCAGGGTGAGCCGCAAGCCGGAGAAATACGCTACAGCGTCAGCCAAACCAACAATCAGGGATACAATCTGGAATTGTCGATGCGCTTTTGAGCACATCTGTTCAGCTGCATTTAAAATGCACAAAAAAAAGCCCGTCCATTGGACGGGCTTTTTAATTTGGTGCCGGCACCAAGAGTCGAACTCGGGACCTACTGATTACAAGTCAGTTGCTCTACCGACTGAGCTATACCGGCTAAGTGGGCGGGGATATTACTGACCTGCCCTTGCCCCGTCAACCGCTTTTTTGGCTAAGCCTCTGAAAATTATCGCTTTATCGTGTTTTCAGTGAAAACAGGCAGATTCCGGCGACAATCAGAGTAATAAAACCGCCGGATCAGCAGGCACCCTGCACTTCAGCAAGCGCAATCTGCGGCCCCAATGGTTAAATTTAGAGTGAACAGTGCTTAATAAAACTGTCACAATCAGCGTCGGAAATTTGCCGTAGAATCGAGGACCCTTATGAGCGGTGGCTATATTCTCGTTGTCGATGACGAGCCTGCAATTTGCGATATGATCCGTACCTGCCTTGAACTCGCAGGCTTCCGTGTGAAGCTGTCTGCCAATGGCCATCTGGCCCACCAAATGATCGTCAATGAGCGGCCTGATCTGGTTATTGCTGACTGGATGATGCCCATGATGTCCGGTATTGAATTAACCCGGCGCCTGAAACGCGACGAGCTGACCGCCGATATTCCGGTCATTATGCTGACCGCCCGGGCGGACGAAGATGATCGTATCAGCGGCCTCGACAGCGGCGCAGACGACTACATTCTCAAGCCGTTCTCCACCCGCGAGCTGGTTGCCCGCATCCGCGCAGTACTGCGCCGTACTCATGCATTGATTGATGACGTACCGGTGAAGGCCGGCAAGCTCAGCCTTGACCGCTCTTCCCAGAACGCCAGCATCAGCGGCCAGCCCATTTCCTTGGGGCCGCTGGAATTCCGCCTGCTGGAGTTTTTCATGCTGCATCCCAATCGCGTATACTCGCGCGCCCAATTGCTCGACCGCGTCTGGGGGGGCAATGTTTATATTGATGATCGCACTGTGGATGTTCATATCCGCCGTCTGCGCAAAGTGTTGTCGATCGACGATCAGGAACAAATGATTCAGACCGTACGTGGGGCTGGTTACCGTTTTTCTCCGTCTGACGAAGTAAAAAGCTAAGGGGAAGTTTGTGCAGCAGGTTGCCTGGCAACGCGAGTTTTTCCGCATTCTGGTCGTGGTTGGACTGGGTGTCGCCCTTGGCTGGTCTTCTGGCCATCCTGTCTGGGGACTGATTCTGGGCCTGCTGACCGCTCAGGTTATGGCCTTCCGGGCGATGGCCAGCCTGTACCGCTGGAGCTACCGTCAGGGACCACCGCCACAGGACAGCGGCCTGATTGGTTACAGTGTCGATAAACTGATCCGCCGCGAAAAAAACCTGAAGAATAAGCTGGCACAGCAGGCGATTCAGCTGCAACGCTACAATCAGGGCATCGAATCACTGCACGATGGCGTGGTGATCATCGGCCAGGAAGGCTACATCACCAATTTCAACGGCTCAGCGTCGCGCTTACTCGGCCTGCGTCGTGAAGACAGCGGCCAGCATATTACCAACCTGATCCGTAACCCGCGCTTTACCCGATATTTTAACGAGGGGGATTACAACTCCTCATTGCAATTCGACGTCAGTCACCGCAAACAATTCAGCCTGCAGATTCAGATCACACAGTTCGGTCTCGACCAGAAAGTCATGCTGGTAAAAGACATCACCGAACGTAAGCGCGTAGAAACCATGCGGCAAAATTTTATTGCCGACGTATCCCACGAACTGCGCACACCGCTCACGGTGATTAATGGCTATCTGGAAATGCTCGACGATATGGAGCTGCCCCCCAGCCTGCAAAAAGCCATTACTCAGATGAACGGCCAGGGCCTGCGGATGAAAAGTCTGGTCAACGATCTGATTGAATTATCCAAACTGGAAAGCGCCAACACCGAGCAATTAGGTGACTGGTTTAACCTGCAGCAACTGGGCTATTCGGTGGTTGATCAGCTGCAGGCTTACAGCGCCAACCGCATTACCTTCAAATGCACACAGGCGATTGAGATTCAGGGCTTCAGCGATGAGATGAGCTCGGTGCTGACTAACCTGCTGACCAATGCCATTAAATACGGCGGAGAAGATAAGATCGAATTCAGTATCCGCTCCGGCTTTGATGGTGTGAAAGTCAGCATCAGCGATCATGGCGCAGGGATTCCGGCACAACATATCAGTCGCCTGACCGAACGTTTCTATCGTGTTGATGATTCGCGCGAATCGACCGTCGGTGGCTCGGGACTGGGTCTGGCCATCGTTAAACACGCACTGGAACATCACGATACCGTGCTGGATATCGAATCCACATTGGGTAAAGGCAGTACGTTCAGCTTTATTATTTCTTCTGACCGCAGCCGGGTGATGGAAAAAGACTGAGTATTCCCGCCGCATTGCAGACATAAAAAAAGCGCCTTAAAGGCGCTTTTTTGTTTCTGATTACTGTATTAATACAGCTATCAATCAGAATTTGTATTCCAGACCCGCACCGTAGTACTGAGCGTCTTTCGTTTCGTCATCGGACTCTTCGCTGGTTGCGTAAACAAAGGTCTTGGCATTTTTAGCCAACTTGTAATCTGCACCCAGGCTGTAGCTCACGCCGCCTTTTGTTTTGATATCAGACGCACCGTACTGCGCTTTAACAGTTACATCAGAAGTCGCTTTGAATGCAGCTGATGCCATCCAGCCTTCTTCGGAAGTGCCATCGTTGTCGAAAGTTTCCCACAGTGCACCCAGTTGCAGCGCGCCCACTTTATATTGACCGACGACGCGCTGTGCATTCATCAGCTCGCCATTCACTTCGTTGTCATAGGCATAGGCAACGTAGATATCGCCACGGGTATAGGCCAAAGATGCAGACAGGCCGTTGTTCACGTCTTCATCTTCTGAGTTCAGGTGATCAACGGTTGCAACCAGACCAGCGAAAGACGGCGAGCTGTACTGCACGCTGTTTTTCGAACGGTTTTCGCTTTTGGAAATGATGTTTTTGATATCACCCTGCAGGTCATTAAACAGATCGACTTTGTTCTGTGCGCTTTTGAATGGCGTATCAAACATACCGGCCTGCACACGACCAAAGCCACCCTCAAGACCAATAAAGGTATTACGCTGACTGAAGGTCTGGCCTGCTGCTTTTTCACCATCGTCCTGGAAGGTTTCATACTCAGCCTGGTAAATCGCTTTCAGGCCATGCTCCAGCGCAATCTTACCTTTCACACCCAGGCGGGAGGCGTTCGAATTCAGTTGCGAGTAATTGCCAGCGTCTTTCTGCTGCACAAATTCCTGAGTCACATTGATTTTGCCGTAGAACTCGGGCTTTTCAATTTCAAGATTAATGGTTTCAGCCTGAACCAGAACCGGGGAAGCGATAGCGAGAGATAAGGCGATTTTTTTCATAATGTGTACCTGAATAATGTCATGCAGTGTTATAGCTCATTGCCTGAAAGTGCCGTATCAGGCAACAGGCTGGCCGATAGGTGACAATTCTGTTTCAGTTACATTACAGAATTATGACATCAGCAATATTTATTGCACTTGGATGACAATCCCATGAATGTTTTATGAATTCACCTGCGGATACTGACTAAGTTAAGCTCAGATACTTCACTTTGCCTTATTCCGGTGCGCAGAATGCTGATTAAGACCCACAAAAAAGCCCGCTGCAATGCGCGGGCTTTTGCACAACAGAGACAAAAATCAGTCTTTGTTGGCCTGTTCTTCTATTTCAGTCAGTGAGCTGTGACGCACGTCGGTACCTTTCACCAGGTAAATCACCTGCTCTGAAATATTACGCGCATGGTCACCAATGCGTTCAATGGCCCGCAGAATCCACAGGATGTTAATCGCCTGACCAATAGAGCGTGGATCTTCCATCATGTAGGTAATCAGCTCACGCAGAGCAGAAGCATACTGCTGGTCGACCAGTTTATCGTTGCGCACAACGTCAATGGCGCCATCGACGTCGTGACGGGCGAAAGCATCCAGCGCACCGGAAATCATTTTTACAACTTCGGCACCCATATAACGCATCGCCTGCTGGCACAGCTGGTTGCTGCTGTTATCAGCGACTTCCAGTGTATGAATGGCAATCTTGCTGGCTTCATCACCGATACGCTCAAGATCGCGCACAACACGGGAGACTGCCAACACCATGCGTAAGTCAGACGCGGCTGGCTGGCGACGCACCAGAATCTGGGTACACTCGTGGTCGATGTTCACTTCCATCTTATCCACTTCGTCTTCACGGCGGATAACATCGTCGGCCACGCGCGTATCACCGCTGCAGATCGCTTCAATAGCATTCGCTACCTGACGCTCGACCAGACCACCCATGCCCATCATATGGTTGCGGATCGCTTCCAGATCAGCGTTGAACTGTCCGGAAATATGCTGGTTAAAATTCATTTCCATTGTAGCGTCCCCTTACCCGAAACGACCGGTGATGTAGGCTTCTGTTAATGTGTGCTGAGGCGTCGTAAACACCTGATCGGTCGGGTTTACTTCAATCAGCTGACCAAGGTGAAAATACGCCGTACGCTGCGACACCCGTGCAGCCTGCTGCATGGAGTGGGTTACGATGGCGATGGTGTAATTCTCACGCAATTCGTCAATCAGTTCTTCAATCTTAGCCGTTGCAATCGGATCCAGCGCAGAACAAGGTTCATCCATCAGGATGACTTCCGGATCGACCGCAATGGTGCGGGCAATACACAGACGCTGTTGCTGACCGCCGGACAAGCCCGTGCCGGGTGAATGCAGACGATCCTTTACTTCATTCCATAAGCCGGCACGCTGCAGACTTTTTTCTACGATTTCATCCAGATCAACGCGTGAATGCGCCAGGCCGTGAATACGCGGGCCGTAAGCAACGTTGTCATAAATCGACTTAGGAAATGGGTTAGGCTTCTGAAACACCATACCAACCCGTGCACGTAAAGGCACGACATCCACTTTAGGATCGTAAATATTTTCGCCATCGAGCAGAATTTCACCGCGGATCTGACAGATATCGATGGTGTCATTCATACGGTTAAGGCAACGCAGGAAGGTCGATTTACCACAGCCGGACGGGCCGATCAGGGCGATCACTTCGTTGGCACCGATGTCCAGGCTGACATCAAAAATGGCCTGTTTTTCACCGTAAAAAACGCCGACATCACGGGCCTTTAATTTCGGATTTTCACAAAAAGCGGCGCCATTGGTTTTGTGGTTTTCGATGATGCTCATAATCTATTTAATCCAATCAAATCGTTAATGTGTCAGACCACTTACCAGCGGCGTTCCAGACGACGGCGCAGCATCACCGCGGCGGTATTCATCGTCACCAGGAAGCCCAGCAGCACCATAATGGCACCGGAGGTACGCTCCATAAAGGCGCGCTCAGGACTGTCTGACCAAAGGAAAATCTGTACCGGCAATACTGTTGACGGGTCATTCACAAAACCCGGTACGTCGACCACAAAGGCCACCATACCAATCATCAGCAACGGGGCCGTTTCACCCAGCGCCTGCGCCATACCAATAATGGTACCGGTCAGCATGCCCGGTAAGGCGAGCGGTAATACATGGTGAAATACGACCTGCATTTTCGACGCACCCAACCCGAAGGCGGCTTCGCGGATGGACGGTGGTACCGCTTTAATTGCTGCGCGACCGGAAATAATAATGGTCGGCAAGGTCATCAGCGTCAGCACCAGACCACCAATTAACGGGGTGGAGCGGGCAACACCAAAAATATTAATGAAAATTGCCAGACCCAGCAGGCCGAACGTAATGGACGGCACCGCGGCAAGGTTGTTGATATTAATTTCAACAAACTCGGTAATTTTATTGCGCGGGGCAAACTCTTCCAGATAAATCGCTGCCGCGACACCAATCGGAAACGACAGCAGAAAGGTCACCAGCAAGGTCAGGAAGGTACCGGTAATCGCACCACGAATACCGGCAAGTTCCGGCTCGCGTGAATCACCATTAACGAAGAACAGGGTGTTGAACTGTGTCTTCAACATGCCTTGTTCAATCCACTGTTCCAGCCATTTCACCTGAGTTTCGTTCATACGATTGTTATGCAACTCGGTGCCACGGTCGTGCTTGAACCACTGATCGACATCGTCATCGGCGATCAGATTAATGCTCATCGTCTGTCCCAGTAACGACGGATTCAGCATCACCGCTTCCTGTAACTGCCAGGCCGCACCAGCACTGATCATGCTGTACAGCATGCGCCGTTCACTGCGTCCTTCAGGCTGTACCAGCTTTTTGAAGTGCTGCTTAATCAACCCTTCAAAATCGGCGTTACGGATTTCCTGATCATCGGCTTTTTTATTAATGCCGAGATAATCAGCATCAATCAGAATCTCCGTCTGAATAACGGTCTGGCGAAAGGCGGAAGCGCCTTTATTAATAATGTCGCCAAACAAACCCACCAGACACAGCAGACCAAACAACACCGACGCCATGCCGTAAACACGGAAGCGTTTTTCCGCCGCACGGCGGCGCACCATGCTTTTTTCAACTTTTTCGCGGGTACTCATAGAGGTATTAGTCATATTGTTCCCGATATTTCTGTACGACTTTCAGAGCCACAAAATTCAGCACCAGGGTCACCAGGAACAACACCAGTCCCAGCGCAAAGGCCGCCAGTGTTTTCGGTGAATCGAATTCCTGATCGCCCACCAGCAGCGTTACGATCTGTACGGTTACGGTGGTCACAGAATCCAGCGGGTTAGCCGTCAGGTTCGCAGCCAGACCAGCCGCCATCGCTACAATCATGGTTTCACCAATGGCACGCGATACGGCCAGCATAATGGCACCCACGATACCGGGCAGAGCCGCAGGTATAACCACTTCTTTAACGGTTTCACTTTTGGTTGCACCCAGACCGTAACTGCCATCACGCAACGATTGCGGCACGGCGTTGATAACGTCATCGGATAAAGAAGAAACGAACGGAATAATCATGATGCCCATCACCAGACCGGCGGCCAGCGCACTTTCTGATGACACCGCCAGACCCATCGATTCACCCAACTCACGGATCACCGGAGCCACGGTCAATGCGGCAAAGAAGCCGTACACCACGGTAGGAATACCAGCCAGAATCTCCAGCGCCGGCTTGGCGTACTGGCGAATGGTCGGCGTGGCGTATTCGGATAAATAAATAGCCGCCATCAGACCAACAGGCACGGCAATAAACATCGCGATCAACGAAATAAGCAGGGTACCGGCAAACAGCGGTACCGCACCGAAGCTGCCAGAAGAACCGGACTGGTCTGCGCGCAAGGCCACCTGCGGCGACCAGGTGGTGCCGAACAGGAATTCAAACGGGCTGACTTTACCGAAGAACTGCCAGGCTTCGTACAGAACTGAGGCCAGAATACCGAGGGTTGTCAGTACCGCGACACCGGAGCTGGCAAACAGCAGACGGCGGACAATGCTTTCCACTTCGGTGCGGGCGCGCATGTCGGCTTTGATCCGGCGCCAGGTTAAGGCAATACCCAGCAGCGCCAGCGACAACACCATACCGCTGTGCAGCAGCAGCGTGCGCTGTTGCAGATCGATCAGGTGACGCACCGCTGGTTCAAGTTCCGGCGCCGCATCAATACCCGCACCAATCGCCAGATTATGGACTTTGCTGATGGTCAGCTGAATTTCTGACGAAGTGCCCTGCTGAATGGCTTCCGGCAACTGGGCGATCAGCAGATGATCAATGATTGGCGCTTCGGCCAAACCCCAGATAAGCAGCAATAACAAAGGCGGCAGGCCCGTCCACAGGGCCATCAACGCACCGTAGTGAGTTGGCAGTGAGTGCAGGCGTATGCCTTGGCTGGCAATTGCCCGGGCCCGGTTCCGTCCCAGCAGATAGGCTCCGCCGAGAAGAATCAGAACCGCAATGATCAAGCTACTGTAATTCATGGGTCATTGATCTTTAAGTGGTTGTGACATGCAAAAGCCGAGGCGCTGCCTCGGCTTTTGCCGCGTGTCTTCCGACCGCGCCTGCAGCTTACTTAGCGGCCAGCGGCGTCAGATTTTTTACTGTTTTCAGAACACGGGTACGTTCTTTATCAGTCATCGGGATCATACCTTTATCGGCCAGGTAACCCTCTTCACCCATCGCACGTTCAGAGGTGAATTCAGCCAGATACTCTTCGATACCAGGGATGACACCAACATGTGCCTTCTTAACGTAGAAGAACAGTGAACGGCTGACCGGGTAAGAACCATCAGAGATCGCGTCAAAGGTCGGCAGTTTACCGTCAACCGTTGAACCCTGCACTTTATCTGCATTCTGCTCCAGGAAGCTGAAACCGAAGATGCCGAATGCATCCGGGTTAGCAACCAGTTTCTGTACGATCAGGTTGTCGTTTTCACCCGCTTCAACATAAGCGCCATCTTCACGCAGACCGTGACATACCGCTTTGTATTTGTTCTTGTCGCTGTCTTTCATCGCTTTGATGAATGGGAATGCTTTACACCCACCTTCCATAGCCAGTTCAACGAAAGCATCGCGGGTACCGGACGTTGGCGGTGGCCCCAGAACTTCGATTTTCTTGGCAGGCAGAACAGGGTTTACGTCTTTCCAGGTTTTGTACGGGTTTTCGATCAGCGTGTCAGAACCGTCTTGCGCAGGAACCATTTTCGCCAGCGCCAGGTACATATCTTTACGGGTCAGTTCCATGTGCGGAGCCGCCGCCGTGTTAGCGAATACGATACCGTCGTAACCAATCATCACTTCAACGATGTCGGTTACGCCGTTTTTGGCACACAGTTCAATTTCAGACGATTTGATCGCACGGGAAGCGTTGGTGATATCCGGCGTTGCGTCGCCCACACCAGAACAGAACAGCTTCAGACCGCCGCCGGAACCGGTGGATTCAACTTTAGGCGTGCGGAAGTTAGTCGATTTACCAAAACGCTCAGCCACAACGGTAGAGAACGGGTAAACCGTGGAGGAACCCACGATGCTGATGTAATCACGTTCGGCGTGAGCCGTAACACTTACGACAGAGGCCAGCATTGCGGCGCCAGCTAACAGAGCTTTTTTCATCTTTGCTTCCTTTTGTATTCCGGTTGTTACCAATCCAGGAACAGCGTTGGCTATTGGATGAACGTGATTATTGGAGCGCAATGTTACAGAAATATGACAGGCAGGCAATTTATTACAACACCATGACAGTTGTGTGACACGGGAATCGGGCTGCAAGCCGCATGTTCTGTGGGTATAATGCGCCGCCCGGGCCTGCTGCGCCCTTGTTCTGCCGCCTATAATAAGAGCACCCGATGATCCAGAACCTGCTGAATTCCCTGCTACAACTGAACCGGCTCACCCGGCTTATCGGCGAATCCGTACGCTGGCTGTCATTGCTGATGGTGATCTTTTCCTGTCTGGTGGTCGTGCTGCGCTACAGCTTCAATATCCCGTCCATTGCCTTACAGGAAGCGGTGATGTATCTGCATGCGTCGCTGTTTATGCTGGGCGCCGCCTATACCTGGCAGCAGGGCGGACATGTGCGGGTGGATGTGTTCTACCGCAACTGGAGTGCACAGCGTCAGGCCTGGGTCGACCGTCTCGGCATTGTGCTGCTGGTGCTGCCGGTGTGCCTGTTTATGCTCTGGGTCAGCTGGGATTACGTGGCCAACGCCTGGGCCATTGGCGAAAAATCGCCGGAAACCGGCGGCCTGCCCTTTGTTTATCTGCTCAAAAGCCTGATCGTCGCCCTGCCGCTGCTGATTATTCTGCAGGCGCTGGCCGAGCTGGCCAATACCTTCGTGCCGCATACCGATGCACATGAAACCGCGGAGGTGGAAAAGCACTATGGCTGAGTTAATGCCGCTGCTGTTATTTGTGCTGGTCTGCCTCGTACTGATGTGTGGCTTTCCGGTGGCCTTCACGCTGGCCGGTACCTCGCTGCTGTTTGCCGGTGTCGGCGTATTAACCGGTACGCTGGATGATGCCTTCCTGCATGCGCTGCCGAACCGTATGTTCGGCATTCTCAGCAACCAGATTCTGATCGCCGTGCCGCTGTTTGTGTTTATGGGTGTGATGCTGGAAAAATCCCGCATTGCCGGCCGCTTACTGCAGAACATGGGCTTACTGTTCGGCCCGCTGCGCGGTGGACTGGGTTTATCGGTGATTCTGGTCGGCATGCTGATGGCCGCCAGCACCGGCATTATCGGTGCCACGGTGGTGACCATGGGGCTGATTTCCCTGCCCACCATGCTGCGCAATGGCTACAGCCCGGCACTGGCCAGCGGTACCATTTGTGCCACCGGTACCCTGGGGCAGATTATTCCGCCCTCCACCGCGTTGATTATCCTCGGTGATGTGCTGTCCAGCGCTTACCAACAGGCTCAGCTGCAGCAGGGTATATTCAGCCCCGACAGCATCTCGGTGGCCGACCTGTTCGTTGGCGCCCTGATTCCCGGTTTACTGCTGGTCGCTGCCTATCTGCTGTATGTCGCGGCCATTGCCCTGTGGCGCCCACAGGCTGCACCGGCAGTGGCGGACCGACCGCCGGTTGACCGCGCCTTTGTGCTGGAACTGCTGCGCGGCCTGCTGCCGCCGCTGGTTCTGATTATTGCTGTGCTCGGCTCGATTCTGGCCGGCATCGCCACGCCGACCGAAGCCGCTGGCATTGGTGCGGCCGGCGCCTTGTTGCTGGCCGTACTGTACGGCGAGTTCAGTGTTAAGCGGCTGCGCGAAGTGCTGGATGCCACCCTGCAGGTGACCAGCATGGTATTTATGATCTTTATTGGTGCCGCGCTGTTCTCGCTGGTATTCCGTGGTTTCGGCGGCGAAGAAATGATTCAGGATTTCTTCCACGGCCTGCCCGGCGGCGTCTTTACCGCCATGCTGATTGTGATGCTGGTGATGTTCCTGCTCGGCTTTATTCTCGACTTTATCGAAATCACCCTGGTGGTGGTGCCCATTGTGGCGCCGGTGTTATTGGCCATGGGCGTCGACCCGGTGTGGCTGGGCATTATGATCGCTATTAACCTGCAAACCTCCTTCCTGACGCCGCCCTTTGGCTTTGCCCTGTTTTACCTGCGTGGGGTAGCGCCGACCAGCCTGCCGACGCCGGTGATATACCGCGGCGTGCTGCCCTTTATTGTGATTCAGGTGCTGATGCTGCTGTTGCTGGCGCTCTACCCCGGTCTGGCCACCTGGTTACCCGGGCAACTATACGGCTAAAGTGGTCTTTTCCGCGGGTGTACTGACCGGCAAAAACCAGTACACTCCGCGCAAAATAACAGCAATTGGTTAAGCCCCATGAATACCACTCCTTGCGACGAGTCCCGGGAAGACTGCGAACCCGCACCCGAAGGCGAATTAACACTGCGCCTGATCCCCACCCGCAACGAAACCAACCTGCACGGCGACATCAGCGGTGGCTGGGTGGTCGCGCAGATGGACCACGCCGCTGAAAGCGTCGCCAGCCGCCTTGCTCAGGGGCGTATTGCCAATGTGGCGCTGGAATCGGTGGTGTTTATGTCGCCCATCCGCGTGGGCGCGGCGGTGTGTTTCTACACCCGGTTGCTGGATATCGGTTCTTCGTCCATTCGCATTGCCATTGAAGTGTGGACGCAAAATCCCAACGCTGAAGACCGCCGCAAAGTGGTGGATGCGGTGTTTGTTTACGTCGCCATCGACGAGCATGGGCGGATACGGCGCGTACCGCGCTGAGGCTCTTTTTTGCGGCTTACAGCCGCTGTTCAGGCTGCCGCTGCGCGGCAGCTTATGCGGTTTAGCCGTCACTGCGTGACGGCTTATGCGGGGCTCCGCCCCTGCGCCCCAATGTAAGGAGAAGGTTCTCCTTACAATCCTCTCTGGCCCGCGTTCCAGCTGATCCTTGCTGAAAAAACCCGCTAACGCCCACGGATCGTAAGGTACATCCTGTACCACGATCCTTGCCCGGCATCCCGCCGGGCATGGCTACCGTCTTTTCCAGCGGCGGGCCGGAACGAATGGGCCTGAACAAACCCCAGCGGCTAAGCCGGAAAGGCTTTCTTGGGCGTGCTACGCACGCAAAAACCAAAAAAGAAAACATCCGGCCACAGGCCGCCAAAATTCTCTCAAATTGCTGCGGTTTTTCCCGGCCCATTCGTTCCAGCCCGACGTTTGGCAAAGCCAATAGCATCGTTTGGATGATTCCAAACGAGCGGGTAGGGGCATGGATGCCCCTTGGCCGCGTATGCTCAATTGGGTTTGGTAAACGAGGATAAAGCTGGGACGCGGGCCAGAGGGGTTCGCAAGGGGATACCTCCCCTTGCAATACCAGCGGCCGAAGGCCGCAAAAAGCCGTCACGCAGTGACGGCCAGGGGCGAAGCCCCGCATCAGCCCAGCGGGCTGACCAGCCTGCAAGGCTGGCATAAGCCGCAGCCGGCACGGCTGAAAAATCAGTCGAGGCCCATGGCCTTCATCATCACATGCTGCTTCACCGGCAGCAGCCGGTCGAACAGGCGCATGCCTTCGTTGCGCAACAGCCGCAGCAGTGGCCGGTCGCTGCCAAATAACTGCTTAAAGCCTTCCATTGCCGCCATGGTTGCCAGGTTATCGGCCTGACGGCGGCGCTGATAACGCGCCAGCACCAGTTCACTGCCGATATCCAGCCGTTTGGCCTGCGCGCGCAGAATTTCTGCCGCCAGTGTTTCGGCGTCTTTGAAACCCAGATTCACCCCCTGCCCGGCTAACGGGTGAATGGTATGCGCTGCGTCACCGGCCAGCACCACGCCTTCGCACCAGTAGTTGCTCGCATGGCGCTGGCGCAGCGGAATGCAGGCTTTGGCTGAACTTTCCAGCACCGCCCCTAAGCGGCCTTCAAAGGCTTCGGTCAGGGCGCGGTTAAAACCGGCCTCGTCCAGCGCCAGCACCGTTTCGGCTTCTTCCGGGCTGGTGGACCACACAATGGATGCCAGTTGCGGATCGTGCGGCAGCGGTAAAAACGCCAGCGGCCCCTGCGGGCGGAAGCGCTGCCAGGCGGTCGCCTGCAACGGTTGTGCGCAGCGCACGGTGGCGACGATGGCGTGATGGCCGTAATCCCATTCGGTGGTCGGCAAACCAGCCCATTGGCGTACCCGCGACAGCGCGCCATCAGCACCGACAATCAGTTTGGCCTGCAGCAGCTCGCCATTGTCTAACGCGACCGGCGTGTAACCATCGCTCTGGCGATTATCGAAATAGCGCACTTTTTCAGTGAAAACCTGCACCTGCGGCGGCAGGCACTGCTGCAGCGCCCACAGGGTCTGATTATTTTCGACAATATGGCCCAGCGCCGGCACCTGCAGATCGGCGGCAGCAAAGGTGACCGAGCCGGTGCCGTCGGCATCCCAGACGTGCATGCCGGTGTAGGCGCTGAGGCGATCAGCGGGAATGCGTTGCCAGGCACCGAGGCGCGTTAAGAAGGCCTGAGTTTTTGCCGTTAAGGCCGACACGCGCTGGTCGTAACCGTTGAGGCTGCGGTCATCGGCCGGTGCCGCC
>Ga0181596_10003415_pt1 | contig 14770 bp, 9 predicted proteins | sample 041ome_6_FD_148655 | JGI IMG/M metagenome (GOLD analysis project Ga0181596, IMG submission 148655) | Coastal salt marsh microbial communities from the Groves Creek Marsh, Skidaway Island, Georgia - 041402US metaG (spades assembly) | ecosystem: Environmental > Aquatic > Marine > Intertidal zone >... | reverse complement strand
TCCAAAAGCCGCAATCCTTCTGTCCGTTCGAGGTGGAGAGCCTGGGCTGGGAAATACCCTCACCTCTTTGCTGAATCAGGACTATCCAGATTACGAAGTCCATGTTGTCGTAGATTCGGAATTCGATCCCGGTTGGAAAATGGCTCGTGAAGTTTTATCAACCGAGCAGACCAAACGTCTCAAAATCCACGTAATGCAAGATCCTCTTCCCACATGCACGTTGAAGTGCAGCTCATTGTTACAAACATTCGATTCACTTGACGAGAACGTGAAAATTCTTGCGTTCGTCGATAGCGACGTTGTACCCGATTCCAATTGGTTAAAACTACTTTCGTCACCGCTTGTCAACGAAGGAGCGTTGGTCACGTCTGGACAACGATGGTATCATCCGGTGCGAAATAATAGTGCTAGTTTTTCACGGTCAATTTGGAATGGTGGTGCTGTTGTGGCGATGGAAGTCTCCAACATTCCTTGGGGCGGCAGTATGGCGATGTGCCGCGAGTTCATGGCTCGTCATGACATCCCGAAACGCTGGTCGGAAGCCTTTACCGAAGATGCCGTGTTTGGAAAGGCCCTAAAATCAGAACGAAGGACAGTCCGTTTTGTTCCTGAAGTCTCTTTAGTGGATGAAACGGCAGTCAGTTGGTCCAATTATTTTCGGTTTGTTCGTCGGCAGATGTTCAACACTCGTCAAGAATCATTCTGGGCAATCTTGACCTGCATTATACTGATCTCTTCAACCTCGCAATGGGCACTTGCGATTGCAGCGATCATTTATTGTATCAGTCAAAACTTCTTCCTCGCCGCAATTCTCGGTGGCGGATGGCTCGTGCATTTGTTTTTCATGGCAGCAATCTGGATGTGGCATGAACGTGGTATTCGCACCCATTGTCATCCTGAATTAGAGCAACGCTGGACTTGGAGTCTCGCGCTGACAAGTACAGTTTGCACCTTAATGTACATTTTGCCCGCATCAGCCATCGCATCCGCATTTGTCCGATTTGAAATCTGGCGTGGCATTCAGTATGACGTCAGCCAAGGTCCTTGGAACCCTAAAATGTTGAGCTACAAACCCTTCGGGTTTTCAACGGAGATTTATACTCCTGACATCTGAGCTTCAGGGGAGATTAAACGACTTCCAAAGTTTTCTGTTCAATCAAACCATCCAGCTCGGCTTTCAGTTTGCCGAGAATTTCCTCGAAATCAATAACTGCTCTAACTCGTTGATCTCTTCCATTGGCTCGTCTCCTTTGTGGTGTTGGCGTTTGTTGATTTGTATTACAAACCAAGGCTAAAAGCTGCTGAGGAAAGACTCGCTCCTCTCAGAATGATTCGCCCGGCGCGTTTCCCCAGAAGGTTTTGCCGTTCTCTCGACGTCTTACACTGGACTTCGCAGCCACAATCGGGTCCCAAAACAGACATCCTTCGTGCATTTTGTAACCCAGTCTTCCATAAAAGTCGTGGAAGTTGCCCGAATATTTGCGGTTCGAATCGAGATGGGTTGGAAACTGGGAATTCACTAAAAAGAACGGAGCGCTAATAATCAATCGGCCATCGTCTTTCAGGAATTTGTCGAATTGCTCAATGATCGCGGGAGGATCGGGTATTCTGACCGAGAGTTTGTGGTTCGTTGATCACGATACATGAAATAAGACAACTAGGCAGCAATCACTCCGTCATCAGCCTGAAAAATAAATTCATAAAACATGTCATCAGTATTTTTTATAAATGAGTTGTCAAGCGGCAGGCGAAGTGAGTCGCTCGAAAAAACTGTGACAGTTACCTCAAAAACCAGAGACACTGGTTATTTGGACCATCTCACAACCATATGATGGGGCCCCGAATCGATTTTCCATTCTGCTTCCTCCCCCAAATTCTCTGCGAGGTGCTGCTCCCACTCTTGCGGGCTCCACTGCCTCAAACAGGAAATCACGCTGTCCCACCAGAACATGAGGGGAATGACAGGGATCAACCAGGTCCAGAGGATACGGCGAAGCCATCCCGGACGAAACAGCAGCATTAACGGAGTCAGGAGTACGGGAATGACTGCAAACAAGGATAAGAAGATCGAGAAGAGGGTCTTTCGAATGGGTTCGAAGACAACAATCGGTTTTCCACTTTTCTGGATGGTCTGAATAAACTGGTCACGGTGCTCTAAGGGAATATGGTGGAACGCTGCGACTATCACCAATAAGCATTGATCGGGCCATTCCCGCTCTTTCAAAAAATCGACTGGCTCGGGAATGAACTCAACTTGATCGGGATGTTTGTCCTGCAGCTCCTGCCAAGATTCCGTCTCGGGGTACAGGTCGCAAGGAATTAACTTTAATTTATTCGCTTCGGGTCGCGAGGCCAATTCACGAGTGATCGGCGCGTGTCCGGCTCCCAGCTCGACCACTGTCGTGAGATCCTGCTCCTTGCAGATGTGAATAATTTCCTTACTGACTTGCTGGTTGTAGGGCCGAAAGCGGCTGTTACACATTCTCAAACAGTCGAGAATTGTTTTGCGGATGGGGGCTGGTGTGGAGGGCTGATCGTGAAATTCGAAGAGATAACGGGTTTTCATAATGGCCGAATCTTTAAAATGCTCGGAGAGGAATTTCTGTAAAAACTGTGATGTCTTTGATTCAGAGGCAATGATCGTGCGATACGCTTAGTGTGCTTGAGCCGTCCGTTCGTCGATTAACGCATCCAACTCGGCTTTGAGCTTGCCGAGAATTTCGTCATAAGGATAAGCCCCGAGTTCTTCTTCCCCTTTTTTGAGGTTCACAAAGTTCGGGGCACACCATAATCCCAGATCGGCATCATCAGTCTCACCGGGACCATTCACACGACAGCCCATCACGGCAATCGTAATTTTGTGTTCCTTCGCGTACTCCGTCATGTCGCGAACATCTTCCGCCAACTCCACGAACGCCTCGTTTTCGACTCGCGAACAACTCGGGCAACTGATGATGTTCAAGCCCTTGAGACCAAAATCGACGAACGAGCGAACTCGTCCATTAGCAATGTCGTCCAGAATCGAACGTCCCGCTTCGATCTCTTCGTACTTGCGATCATTCGAGACGGTCAATGAAACCCGAATCGTATCGCCAATCCCTTTACTGATCAGTTGCTCGAAGGCGATGCGTGTTTTGATCACTCCATCGGGAGGCATGCCGGCTTCTGTTACACCGAGATGTAAGGGGATATCAGGACGCTGCTCGGCAAACCGCGTATTGACCTCAATAACCTTTTCAGGCTCGGAATCTTTCAGAGAGACGCAGTATCGTGTGAAGTCGATGGAATCGAGAAATTGGCAATGATCGAGCGCGCTCTCCAGCATCGGTGAGATCGAGTCGGCAGGATCGTACTTGTCTTTCTTGGCCGGATCGACAGAACCACAATTGACACCCACCCGCATCGCACAGTCATGTTCTTTGGCGACCGACGCAATGTAACCCACTTTTTCTTGCCACGGCTTGTCACGTTCGTGGTGATAAAGATGTCCGGGGTTGTAGCGTAGTTTCTGGACGTGGGGTGCGACCACTTCTGCCAAGCGGTAGTTTTCTTGCAGATCGATACTGAGGTTTGCAGACGTCTGCTTACGGATTTCGATCAATGCCTCCGCTTCGCGATTGCTATCGACGGCGACGCGGATCACATCGGCACCCGCCTTCTCAAGCTGGTGTATCTGGGAGACCGTTTTGTCGATGTCGGTGGTTTTCGTTGCCGTCATTGATTGGACGGCTATCGGATTTCCGTCTCCGATTGTGAGGGAACCAATGCGGACGGGACGAGTTGGGTTGCGAGGTAATTCCACGATATATCTGCTCGTAAGAGTTGAGTGTCACGATTGTTACGTCGTCTTCATTGTAGCCGTTGGAGAACCAAATGACGATTGTTTGAGGTCTGAGAAACCGGCAGTTCTTGCCGGTTCGGGATTGACACAAATTTCCGACGGAACTACAAGCCCACCTTGGAGATACCTCTTTTTGGACTTTCGGGAGATCGACCGCCATGTGGCGTTACCTATTATTTTTCACAGCGATTTGTTTGATCAATTCCGGTTGCGGGTCGAGTGATGACTCGGCAACGACGAACGCGGAAGATAAGAAAGAGGCCACTGAGTCGGTAGCTGGAGGAGACGCTCCATCGACTCCGCATCAAGACGCCGAGTTGCAAACGATCATCGAACGGACCAATAAACTCCTTCAAGTTGGCAACTTCAGGCAGGCGATGGATGTCATTTCCCGTGCGATGGTGAATCATCCCGAGAATTCTTCCCTGTATCGTATTCGTGCCATCCTGCATCAAAAGACAGGTCAGTCGTCTTCAGCCATGACCGATTACACGCAAGCAGTTCGACTCGATCCGACGAATGCACAACTCCAGGACGAAGTCGGTTTCTATCTGTTTTCAATGGGAGAAATAGAAACCGCACAACAACATATCGAACAGGCTGTCAAAATTGACCCCGAATTCGTTGCGGCCTGGAATCATTTGGGACTGATTCAAATTACTGCGGGTGAACTCACCAAGGCACGAAAGACTCTCTCAACCGCAATTAAGATTAAACCCGATTATGTAGACGCACTCATCAATCGTGGATTTGCCGCGTATCAACTCAAGCAGTTTGACAAAGCACTGGCCGATTACGATGCCGCTTTGAAAATCAATCCCGATGCCGTCAATGCACACAACAATCGTGGACTGATTGACTATGAAAAAGAAGACTATGAATCAGCTGTCGCCAACTTCACAAAATGTATCATGCTCGAACCGAAGAACCCCAAATATTTTGAGCATCGTCGAATGGCTTATTTGAAACTGGGAATGAAAACCGAAGCATTCAGTGATTCTCAACAATGGCAGCAACTCCAGCAACGTTCGTTGGTGAATCAACAAATCTCTCGTCAACCCGCGAATGCCATCGGGTACTTGGCCCGCGCAGAGTTGGCGTTTCGTGATGGTCAATTCAAAGCCGCACTACTGGACTTCGATAGAGCGATCCAGCTCAACGATAATCTGCCGCAAGCTTGGTATGGCCGAGCAAAATCACGCTTCGAACTGGAAGAATACAATTTGGTCATTGATGACTGCTCGCGTGCTCTTTCGCTAAACGCAGCACAACCGATCTACTCTCTGCGAGGGGAAGCATTTCTGAAGTTGGATAAAATCGACCAGGCTTTGAAAGACTTCCACTCTGCCAAGCGTCTCGATCCCACTGTTGCGGAAGCGTTTCTGAGAAAAGCAGACGAGCTGGAATCGCTCGGACAAACCGACGCCGCGACAGAGTATCGCGAAAAGGCAAACAGCCTGTTTCCCGATCTCAAACTGACTCCCAACGCGAACTGAGCCCGTTTCTCTATATATACTGTCTGATAGTGAATCACTGACTTGGGCCCAATGTCTGTTGATCTGTTTTTGATTGTGGGGAGGATTTTGGTATAATAAGTAATTCTGAGTTTCAGTGTGGAGCATCATATGAAAGACGGGACAACCAAAGAACGAATTGTCGTTCATGACTATGGAACAGGAAATCCATATTTCATGGTTCCAGTCGACAAACTGTCGAAAGTGAAACATCGTTTAGACGAAAAACATATAGTGTATAGCGTTGAACGAGATGCGATTTCGTTGGATGGTCAACCTGCTGTGGTGGTGATCAGTTTGTCAGTCAAATCCAATATCTCGGAAGTTCAAGCACTATTGGATTCTATTCCTTAAAACCAAAGGTTTTGAGATGCTACTTGCTGATAAAATTGGTGAGATTCGCGGACAAACCCTCACTGCTTTAGATGCTAGTCATGACTTCTATTCACACACAAAGAATGTGTGGCGAATGACTCAACGGATGGTCGAACAAGGCCGAGAAATCGCTTTCAGAAATTTAGAGACGGGAAATGTGATTGATGAAAAAGACATTCCTGTTTTAGCTCAGCGGTATGTCTCTGGTTATCTTGCCTCAGCGACGTTTCAGCAATTTATTGCTCAATTCGAAACATACATTTTTAAGTTTCTGAAAATATGGCTCAATCAGTATCCGCACAAGTATGCCGATAGAAAGATATCGTTTCAGGAGATTATCAACTCATCAAGCAAAGATGAGATTGTAGAAAAAGTGATTGACAAAAACCTAAAGACACTGGCATATTCACAACCAGCAGAGTGGTTCAATTTTATCGATGATATTGTCAATTTAAAATCGATCAGTTCAGATCAAATCGCAGAGCTATCTGAGATCAAGGCATCTCGGGATGTCCTAGTTCACAATAACGGGGTTGTGAATGAAATCTATGTGGCCAAATCTGGAACACAGGCCAGGTTTCGACCGGGCGAGAAACTCGAACTCCCTGAAAACTATCACCGAGCTTCTTGGGCTTTGATTAAAGAACTTGTTCAGAATATTTCTGATGAAGCCATTAAGAAACTTACGAAATAGGCAAAGAGTTAACCACCGCGATGGTGACGTTTCCGTTCCTGTTCGGTCAGGTAGATTTTTCGCAGGCGAATGACGGCGGGAGTGATCTCGACGTATTCATCGCTCTCGATGTACTCCAGGCAGGCTTCGAGTGACATGTCTCTCGGTGGCTTGAGCATGATGTTGTCATCGGCTCCCGAAGACCGAACGTTCGTCAGCTTCTTCTCGCGAATTGGATTGACGGTCATGTCGTTGTCGCGAGCGTTTTCTCCCACGATCATCCCGACGTAGAGATCGTCGCCCGGTTTCACAAACATGTCAGCCCGGTCCTGAAGTTTCCACAAGGCATAGCCGACGGCTTTGCCGCGCTCTTGAGAGATCAATACTCCGTTTGCTCGTGAAGGAACTTCCCCTTCCAACGCTTGATAGCTGTCGAATTGATGATGAATCACCGCTTCACCACGTGTGGCGTTCAGTAAGCGGGTTCTCAAACCAATCAATCCACGAGCCGGGATCAGGAATTGCAGATGTGTCAGATTTCCTTCTCCGCCGTTCATTTCTTTGATCTGTCCGCGGCGTGCGCCGACAATCTCCATCACCGGTCCAACTTCATTGTTGGGAACATCGACATGCAGCAATTCAAACGGTTCCTGCCAGCGGCCATCGACTTGTTTGCGAATGACTTCCGGCTTGCCAACACAAAATTCGTATCCCTCTCGACGCATTTGTTCGATCAAAATGGACAAGTGCAAGATGCCTCGGCCGGCAACATTAAAGCTTTCTTTTTCGTCCCGCTCAGTGACTCGCAACGCGACATTCGATTCCAGTTCTCGCATCAAGCGGGCTCTCAAGTGACGACTGGTAAGATACTTACCGCTTTGTCCGGCGAGAGGTGAATTGGAGATGGTAAAGACCATCGACAGTGTCGGTTCATCGACTTTGATTCGTTTGAGCGCCATGGGCTTTTCGACATGAGCGACCGTATCACCAATTTCTGGAGATTCGAGGCCGACCAACGCCACAATGTCGCCCGCTCTGGCTGATGTGGCTTCCATTTTGCCGAGTTTATCGAAGAGGAACAGCTTCTCGATTTTGCATTTGACGTTCTCCCCTCCCTCTTTCATCAACAGGACCGGTTCACCTTGCTTGATTGATCCAGAATTGATTCGACCTGTGGCAATACGTCCGACGTACTCCGACCATTCGAGTGACGTGACCATCATCTGCAATGGTTCGTCCGGTTCGACATCGGGCGAAGGCACTTCTTTGACGATCAAGTCGAGCAGTGGCCGAAAGTCGCCTTCCAATTTCGTCGGATCATCGGTGGCATATCCATCGCGAGCCGAAGTGAAGATGTAAGGGAAGTCGAGCGTTTCATCATCGGCACCCAGTTCGACAAACAAATCGAATGCTTCGCTGAGGGCTTCTTCGGCGCGTGCATCGGGACGGTCAATTTTATTGACAATGACGATGAGTTTCAGCCCAACTTCCAGAGCTTTTTTCACGACAAAACGAGTCTGTGGTTTCGGGCCTTCGAACGCATCGATCAGGATTAAGGCCGCGTCAGCCATTTGCAGAACGCGTTCCACTTCTCCACCAAAATCGGCGTGGCCGGGTGTGTCAATAATATTGATACGAACATCGTTCCAGGTGATGGCAATGTTCTTGGCGAGAATCGTGATCCCTCGTTCGCGTTCCAGATCGTTGGAATCCAGAATGCAATCTTGAGTCAATTGAGAATCGCGATACTGGCCACTCTGCTTGAGGAGGCAGTCTACGAGGGAGGTTTTGCCGTGGTCAACGTGGGCAATGATGGCAATGTTACGCAGATCGGGACGTTGCATGAGGTGGGAAGCTTAATAATCAAGGGTGGCAATCGGTTGGAGCAGTCGCCTCTCTCATTCCATTGAGAGGCTGTTGACCGACTGTGGGAATCCAAAAAGTGTAGCAATCCCGTCACGAAAACAGAATCAACAGCCCACCGATTTCGCCCATATCTGCTAAATCTTTCGCCGTTTATCAGGATCGTGAAGATTCTGTGAGCCGTCAAATATTAACCCGGCGTCGAAGCTCCGGCTGCGGCAAGATGCTTGGCCTGAGCCATCGAGGTATCAATCGAGAGGTCAATTTCGACCTCCCAGCGACCCTCCGGCGACACTGGAAACTCCCAGTGAGTCAGCATCGAGCAACTTTGATAAACCAGTTCGTAGCCACCTTCAGACTGACTGACAGTCTGAATCGGGATCGACCAGATTCCGGCCGGTTTTGAGAAATCCAAAGACGCATCAACACCCAACCATTCATCGACCAGGCCGATTCGTGAGACATCGCTCCAATCCAGACGCGAATTGATAGGGCCAAATTGCTGACCGTTACTGTCGTAGAAGTAACGGTCATCGGAATCCGCGGCGATCCCGGCAAAGTTGAACTCGATTCCGAAGTGAATCGTTTCATCGGGAGGGAGATTCTCGAACGCATACGAGATGTGCAAAGTCCCCGAGTCTTCGTTGGTGATTTTGAGAGACTTTGTAAAGGCGACGGGACGACCCATCCAGTTGATCCGTGTGATCATCTCGGCCCGCACTTCGTTTTCGTCCCGGTCGGTGACAAAGTCGAATCGTTTTTGATGCAAGTTTGCAATTCGGGCACGGCCTTCAATCAATTGGTCAAAATTGGCTCCGGGCAACAACAGATGATCGACGAGTGACTTCCTGGGCCAGGTGTCGTAATTAAGTTGCTTGTCCAGATCGGGTTGCTTGAACTTGACCATCGAACTGAGGTCTTCAATGCTACCCTCGGATTGATTCTTCATCGCCGCCGCCTGCTTCTTTTTTTCGTGATAAGGTTCGGGGCGTCGGTTGAGTGTCGCCAGCAAGTTATGCTGAATTTTCCGAAGATCAAGCTCATACATCACACCGCCACGCGATGGTTTGATGTAAGCCGCGAGGCAATCACTCGAGAGTTTGATTTCTTCCTCATCGTCGAGATCGTAATCGTCGAATTCGACGCGCGTCCAGCGTCCTTGCAGACCTTCGCCGGCAAGCAGGGCGTTCTCTGCTTTGATGAGATGCTTATAGACGGCATTTCGTAAGTGGGGAAGATAAAGCCCACCAAAGGCACCGTGCCAATAAGCACAATTACATTGTCCGCGATACAATTCCGCTCGTGCATCAGCCAGCATTTGCGGATTTTCACGAACCGCGGGCGACATGCGAAAATTCTCGACATGCTCACTGATTTCCTGCATGCGAGCATACATTTCGTTGGCCTCCGAATACTTCGTTCGGAAGTTCCGCCAGAAACCGCCCCGCATGAACTGTTGAATTTTGGGCCAGTCATCCCGAATGGAAAGCTCATTGACGACGGATTGATACGAGAGTTGTTTTTCGGTCGGAAGAACCCATTCCGTCATTTCACGATAGGCACAATCGGAGAGATAACAACGTCCGGTGGCGGCATCTTGATCGACGACTTCTCCCAACGTGACAAGTTCGATCCAATCTTCATTCTCTTTGAGGATCGCAAAGAACCGCTCCAACCAACCTTCTTCATACACGTGCTTAAACGTCTCTGGCCAAGAGCCAAACTTCTCACCATCATCACCAAACACAACGACCGGATTTTTCACCTTCTCTGCGATATTCCGCAATTCGTGAACAATATCGTACGGATTGGAAAACGGGATCAGATACCGTAGTTTTTCATTGTCGGGAAAGACTCGCAGCAAACGGCCTTCGTCTTCGGTCAAATAGTAGCCGTGCAAGTCGTCAACAGAGTAACCAGCATTGCGGAAGTGGAAGTCGTCGAGAAGTGTGTATTCCATCCCGGCATTGGCAAGGTCACTGGCGAACCCTTGCTCCCAAACTCGCTCCGGCATCCACATACCTCGGATGTCGGTCTCGAACACATGTTCGAGATAGCGTGTGTAGGCGGTGATTTGACCGTGACGGTCCCGCTTGGGAATTCCTCCCAGTATCGGTTCGTAAAACGGGCCGCCTAAAAGTTCGATCCGTCCTTCACGAATCAGCTGCTTCACGTCATCGACATATTCGGGATGCCGTTCCACCAACCATTCCAACAAACTTCCCGAGTTATGCAGAACACATCGAATGTGTTTATGGGCGATCAGCGCGTCCAGAAATGGTCGATACGCCGTTCGATAGGCGTCTTCGAAGACATGATTGAAATTTCCAACCGGCTGATGATTATGCAAGACCAATGCAAGTCGTACGGGGCGACTCATAGTTTCTCATCCTTAAGGGACGTCGTCAAAGACTCTCGGTAAACACTGGTCGGGGTCTCCAGTATCTCTCAGAGTTCTATCAAACCTCAAATTCAGCAGTTTGCCAAGCGGAATATGGCAGAGTTCACTCAGGATCCATAATCCGCGCAGGCATCCGACCGACATGGCAAGATAGGGAAACTATATGTCTTATTCTTCCGCCGGTATCTCGATTTTTCGCAGAAAGCTGGCTGCTTCTTCAGGAGGGACAGGATTGATGTAAAAGCCACTCCCCCATTCAAATCCGGCGGTTCTGGTCAGCCGAGGGAAGATTTCGATATGCCAGGAGTAGTGTGGCAACTCTTTTTGATCAAAAGGGGCAGTGTGGAGCAGGAAATTGAACGGGGGATCATCGAGCGCGATCTCCATTTTCAGGAGGATGTTTTTAAGCACCTCACCCAATTCCTGAATTTCCTGACGTTGAATGTTTTCGTAATGACTGCATGAGCGTTTGGGAACAATCCACGTTTCAAACGGAAATCGGCTGGCATAAGGGCAGACCACCAAAAATCGCGGCGTATCAAGGACGACTCGTGAACCGGTGGAAATTTCCTGTTGAATCAGGTCGTCGAAGATATTCCGTCCACGATAGTTGTAAAACTCTTGCGCCCCTTTAATTTCTTCCTGCACATAGATCGGTACGACGGGAGTGACGATCAATTGTGAGTGGGAGTGAGGTAAGGAGGCTCCGGCGAGGAGTCCTTTGTTTTTGAAAATAAGCCCATGAACAAATCGCGAGTCTTTTTTCAAATCGACCAGACGATCTCGATAGATCCATAACACTTCCCGAACATTGTCCACTGGCAGTCGCGACATGTTGGTTTCCATGTGCGGGCACTCGATGATCACCTCATGCGCACCGATCCCCTGCATCATGTCGAACATCCCTTCGCCTCGCTTCATCAATTCCCCTTCGACTTTGAGAGCCGGGAACTTGTTCGGCACGACACGCACTCGCCAACCGGGTTTGTCGGCTTCGGTGCCTGCCGTCCGATAAGCAATGATCTCGTTCGGCGTGGCCTCTTCGTTCCCTTCCAGGAAAGGATCGTAGGCATCAATCGACAATTCGTCTTCGTCTTTGAAGTCGTAAGGACGTTGGGCTCGTTCGGGGGCAATGATGACCCAGCGTCCAACAATCGGATCTTTTCGTAATTCTGGCATAGTCAGCACGTTTCAAAACAGGAAGTTCAAATGAATGTAGCGCCCAACATACTTTGAACAATCAACCAATCACTGAAAAGGCCCGCTACCGACAATCCTGCCAAGAAAATGAGACTATTACCGTTGATTCCCAATCATAATGATTGGCGATCATCGTAGGAGAATTGCAGCGAAAACCTGCTGGCATTCGTTTTGAACTCAGGTAGGCTGGTGGCGTGCCTCAGTCAGGCCAGAGAATATCTGATTGACCCAAATACTTGTTGTGATGAGTTTTCAGGATATGTTGATGATATCCTTCTCCTCCTCAGGAGGAGAAGGTGCCCGACAGGGCGGATGAGGAGGTCGTTGAATTTAGATTGATCACCTCCTCACCCCGGCCCTCTCCTCCAGAGGAGGAGAGGGTGGCATGCAAGATGGCGAGATCATTAATTCTGAATGATTGCCCAGCAATTGCGAACTATCATGATAATACCGCGAAAAGATGAGACACGACGCTAGTAGAGTTGGGCATACAGAAATGAATAAGGGGCGCGAGTGTCGAATCAGAAAACCGAAAACCTGACTTTCACCTCCATCGCCAAAGACCTGAGGCAAAATGCTTTCTCGCTGATTGGGGCCGATATCACCTTCAAGATGATTTCGTTTGTGATTCTTTCCCCCTTGATCAGTCTGTTACTTCGCCTCTTTTTGTGGATCTCAGGGCGACCGGTCTTAGCCGATACCGACATCGTACTGTTTTTGCTTCATCCGGTTGGCTGGGTCACAGCAGTGGTCGTGGGCGGAGCCTTGTTGGGAGTTCAGGCTCTTCAACAAGCCGCACTCATCTCAGTTGTTCTCGCCAACACCCGACACAAGTCGCTCAGGTTGATCACCGTCTTTCGGTTTCTGTGCGATCGTGCTTAAGAATTATTTCGCTTGACGATGCGGATTGTGATTCAAATTCTACTAACAGCAGCTCCGTTTCTGATCGTTGGGGGAGTCTTATATCTACTTCTTCTCACCGATCACGACATTAACTTCTATCTGACTCAAAAGCCGCCTCGATTCTGGCTTGCCGTGGCCACGATTGGAATCGATCTATTCGCCATGGTGATCATCATCGTTTGGAAGATTGTGGGATGGTCCTTCGCATTACAACTTGTTTTATTCGAAAAGATACCGGTGGCGGAAGCCATGTCTGTCAGTCGATCCCGCATCAAGGGACACAAACGAACAATTCTGAAAATGATCGGTCTCTGGATATCTTTCTGTTTGATGATTGCGATTGTTTTGGCGTTTGTTGTCATTCTCGTCAGTCAAAGCATCCTGCCCGATGTCGAGAGCCCCCTTTGGCAAATTGTTCTGTCTGGGGCAATCGTTATGGTCTTGTTCGTGACGGCCAACTATCTCAGCAGCCTGATCGCGACGTTATCTCTTTCAGTGGTATTAACCAGACTGTACTTGTCGTTCGCAGATCACGTTGCGATCTCACTACCAAATCTTGACGACCTCTCACACCGTATTTTCCCAAAGATAACTACAGCGCGTTTAGTCACTGGACTGACAGTATCGATCGTGTTGGTCTGTGCAACCATTGTGGTCGGCTTTCAATCCGTGAAGCGCGATACTCATGTGCAAGTGACCGCTCATCGTGGTGCCTCGGGAGATGCTCCTGAGAACACGCTGGCCTCTGTCAATCTCGCCATCGAAAAGGGAGCGGACTGGGTCGAAATCGATGTCCAGGAAACAAAAGACGGCGTGGTCGTTGTCGCTCATGACAGCGACTTAAAAAAGGTTGCCGGAGAGAGTGTTAAAATCTGGGAAGCAACCGCGGACGAATTACGCCAGATCGATATCGGCAGCTATTTCGATCCCAAGTTCAAAGACGAACGTGTTCCGACTCTCGCTGAAGTCCTCGAAACTTGCCGAGGGGAAGTCGGGCTGATCATCGAACTCAAATATTATGGCCACGACCAACAACTGGAACAACGAGTCGTTGATTTGGTCGAACAGTCTGAAATGCAAGACAACGTCATGTTCATGTCGCTCAAGTTGGCAGGCGTCCAAAAACTGAAGAAGCTGAGACCCGATTGGAAAATCGGACTATTAACGGCAGTCACGGTGAGTGACCTGACACGTGCCGATGTCGATTTTCTGGCCGTCAAAACCAGCTTGGCAACCTCTTCTCTCATTCAACAAGCACATCTTCGCGGAAAAGATGTCGCGACCTGGACCGTCAATGATGAGTTGGCCATGGCCACGATGATTCGTCGAGGAGCCGACAATTTGATCACCGATTACCCGGCATTGGCAAAACAGGTGATCGAGAAGCAAGAAGCTCTCACGCCAGCCGAGTCATTTCTGTTCGACCTCGCATTACTCCTGGGAGAAGATCCTCTGATTCACTCTGCTGGCAAGAGTGTCGAATGAATGCTCTCGAGTTCAAATTCCGGCGTGATCACTTCATGAGGAAATTGTCCTCGCCACATGGCGAGAGCACGCCCTGCATGAGTCAAAAAGGTGTAATATGATTTCACCTCTCCGGGAGAGAGTTCCTGAATCGTTGTGTTCAGCCACTGTGCCGCCTTCACGACGACTTCACGCGGTGGCTGTAACTCTTCGGGAGCTAACGCCCACCATTCCAATGTGTGTCCGGTGACAAGAATGCGGTCGGCTTTGATTCCTAAAGGCAGTCCTTCGACATCTTGTGGTCCGTCCCATTCATCGCCGGGCCATTCGGGATTCCAGAATCCCTCTGCCTGTTGTGTCTGTATCAAGCGATCGGTGACATCACGAAGATGAGCAATGATTTTGGTTCGCATCTCCGGGCTGAGAAGAGGCTGATTGTCATCGATTCTGAGCAACATCGTCAACGTATGTAAGCGATGATTTCCTCGGCAGACACCCTCAACGAGTCGCTGACGCATGATCCGCTCGGCCATTCT
>Ga0181596_10003408_pt1 | contig 14781 bp, 13 predicted proteins | sample 041ome_6_FD_148655 | JGI IMG/M metagenome (GOLD analysis project Ga0181596, IMG submission 148655) | Coastal salt marsh microbial communities from the Groves Creek Marsh, Skidaway Island, Georgia - 041402US metaG (spades assembly) | ecosystem: Environmental > Aquatic > Marine > Intertidal zone... | reverse complement strand
CTGTCAGGAGGCCGCATGTCCTAATATTGGTGAATGCTGGTCTAAAAAGCACGCAACTTTTATGATACTGGGTGATACATGTACAAGAGCATGTTCTTTTTGTAATGTCAAAACTGGGAAACCATTTTCTATCGATCCAATGGAGCCTTTGAATGTCGCAAAATCTGTTTCATCCCTAGGATTAAAACACGTAGTTATTACGAGCGTTGATAGAGATGATTTAATTGATGGAGGTGCAGGTCAGTTTATATCCACAATTAAATACATCAAAGAACTCTCACCCCAAACAACAATAGAAATTTTAACGCCAGATTTTTTAAGAAAAGGAGAAGTATATAAATCTATAGTTGACTCAAAGCCTGACGTATTTAATCACAATATAGAAACAGTGAGCGGATTATATAAAAATATACGCCCAGGTGCAGTATATAAAGAGAGTCTAAAACTTTTAAAATCAGTTAAAGAACATAATTCGAAAATATTTACAAAATCAGGATTGATGGTTGGTTTGGGTGAATCTTTAGCAGATATTCAAGAATTATTAATAGATCTTAGGAGCCATTTTGTTGATTTTGTTACAATCGGTCAATATTTACAACCATCAATCCATCATGAAAAGGTGCATAAATTCTATACTCCTAACGAATTTAATTTTTTATATAACCAATGTATTGAAATTGGCTTTAAGATGGTTTCTTCGTCCCCGTTAACAAGATCGAGCTATCATGCAGATGATGATTTCATTAGGTTGAAAAAAGCAGTTTAGTCTAATAGATAGATATATTTGACCAACAAGCAATAAATTCACTTTTTCCAATAAGGCCAGATTTTTCATTCGTAGTTGCTTTAATTGTAATTTGATTATTATTTATATTTAATATTTTAACTAAGCTATTAATAATGTTTTTATAGTAAGGATTTATTTTTGGAACTTCAGATATGATCATTAAATCAATATTGCTTATCTTAAAATTTTGATTTTTGAGCTTTGTTAAAGCGTAATCTAAAAAATCTAATGAATTTCGATTTTTATTAATTTTATTATTTGGAAAATAAGTACCTATATCCCTTAAAGATAGTGCGCCTAAAATTGAGTCAGTAATTGCATGCAAAATAACATCTCCATCAGAATGAGAAATGACTTTTATTTTCGATTTTATTTTAATGCTACCTAAACTTATCAAATTAAATTTATCAATTTTTTGAATTCTATGAATGTCATAACCAAGACCCACTCTTGTAGTTCTTGCAAAATTAGTTTTTAATACTTCTAGATCTTCTTTGTGAGTTATTTTTAAATTTAGACCATTATCTAACATATATTTAATTTTAAATTCTTTGGGATTGTCTCTCATCAATTTGCTATCATCTGTAAATTCAAGACTGTTATTTTTATTATGCAAAAGGGTGATTTTCTTTTTTAAAAAAACTTGAGGTGTTTTTATTAATTTAAGATCATCTCTATTTATATTTTTATAATTTTGCACAACTGTGTCATTGCACTTTGAATATGGAATAATGCAGTCATAAATTTTTTTATTTGCCTCTTTGATTAATCTTATTAATAACGTGTCAGAATTTAGTATTCTTGCCGCATCATGAATAAAAACATATTTGGCGTTAAGATTTGAATTATTAAGAGCATTTTTAACACTAAGAGACCTTGTTTTTCCACCTTTTATAATTTCTAATCTTGAAGTATCGATATTTTTTAAAATATTTTTATCATTGATTACTAAGGAAATTTTTTTAAATCCTATTTTTTTTATTTGTTCTATATTATGTTCAAGAATGGTCTTGTTGGATAACTTTGATAAAAGTTTATTTTCTTTAGATTTGAATCTTGAGCTTTTTCCCGCTGCAAGTAACACAAAATGAATGTTAGATAATATAAATGTCAAAATATTTTAATAAATTCTCAGCTATTATACTTATATCAATATTTATAATTCTTTTTTCACTAACTGTATATTCTCTTATTTCTTCTAATGAAATAGTAAGGAATGCTGAATTAATTCAATATTTAGTTATAGCTGATTTTACTTTTTTATTAATTTTATTAATTTATTTAATTATATTTTTAGTTAATTATTTCAAATCCAAAAAAAGAGAAATAGTTGGTTTGAGATTATTTAATAAATTTTTTCTTTTTTTTGGATTATTTTCAATTATTCCAAGTGGAATAATATTATTATCCTCAGCAATTTTTTTTAATATTGAAATGAGTACCTGGTTAGGACCTGCTTTTAAATCTACTGTTAATAATTCTTATCAATTAGCTCAAAAATACATTGATCAGACTGAAAAAAATTTAATTACCGATTCTAAATTTATAAGAAACTATGTATTGACTGAAAGATTGATCGATAGAAATATCATTCAACGTTTTGATATTATGTCAGTATATAATATAGTTAATGATCAAAAATACATTGAGTATTTTACAGAAGAAAAAATTGAGTTATCTGATGAGAATTTAAGTTTAGCTTTAGAAAACACTGAAAATGATATTACTATTTTCTATCAAAATAATCAGCTATTCTCAAAAATAAATATATCAAAAAATAAATTTTTGGTATTGTTGAAATCTATAGATTTAGAATTACTAAATTATTATCAAAATATTGTTGAGTCTTACAACGCAATAAACTCAATAGATCAAAACAAAAAAAATATTCAAATAACTTTTTTTACCATTTATATCATTTTATCAACTAGTTTAATTCTAATTTTTATAATTATTGGAGGCAATTTTAGTTTCAAATTAGCCAAACCTATTAGGCAATTAAACGCATCGATTATCGCTTTAAAAAAAGGTAATTTTAAAAATCTTAAAATTTCTAAATTAGACGATAAAGATGATATTTCTCAATTAACTAATTCTTTTTATAGTATGAGTAATACAATAATTAATCAAAAATTAAATTTAGAAAAAACTAATATCACAATGAATGACCAATTAAATTTTATTAATAATATTATTGAGAATTCTCCATATGGTATTTTTGTACTAAATAAAAATAATCTTATTTTTCAAAATTCTGCGTCAAATATATTATCTCAAAATAATTTAACTTCATTTGAAAATTTTAAAATAATAATAGGTCTAAATGTTGGAAATTCAGATTTAGATAATCAAAAAAATTTTGAAAAAAATTTAAATATCTTAATTAATCAAACTGAAAAATCATTCTTTGTAAAATCGATATATATTCCTAATAATTCTTTATTTGATCAATTAATTATTTTTAATGACTATACCAATCTTTTAGCTGCTGAAAAAAATAATGCTATTGCAGATTTAGCTCGTAAAATTTCTCATGAAATTAAAAATCCTCTAACACCAATGTTGCTCTCAACAGAATTTCTTGAAAATGAAATTGATGATGAGGATTTAAAAAATTCTATTCAATCTATTAAAAGACAAATTTTTTTAATTCAAAATCTTGTTAATGAATTTTCTAATTTTGCCAGATTACCAAAACCAATTAACAAAAAGATCAATTTATCTGAAATTTTATCTATTTATGTAGAAGAGTATAAAAGAAATTACCCCAAAATTAATTTTAGCCAAAAAATTGACAATGAAATATTTATATATTTTGATCAATCTTATATTGATATAGTTCTTAATAATTTATTTAAAAACTCTATTGAAGCTCTTTCAATAACTTCTAGTCCTTCTATTGATATTAATTTAAAGCAATTTGATGATTGTATTTTATTTACTTTTTTTGATAATGGTCCTGGTTATGACGAGGATGTTAATAATTTATTAAAACCTTATTTTTCGACAAAAAATTCATCAGGTTTAGGTTTGTCTCTAATTAATAAAATTATTACAGAAAATAATGGTAGTTTGCATATTAAGACCAATAAATATTCTGGATTTAAAGTTGAAATTAAACTAAATGTCTAAAATCTTAATAATTGATGATGAGTTAGAAATTTGTAAACAAGTTTCTCTTATTTTAAATAAAAATTCTTTTAAAACATCTTATGTAAGTTCTTATGATGAATATTGTAAACTTAAAAATACAAATTTTGATTTTGATTTAGTTTTAGTTGATTTATGGCTTAAAAATAGTTCTAAACAAGGAATTGATATAATTAATGAACTAAAAAATAATTTTAGTAATCTTGCAATAATATCTTTTAGTGGTCATGCTAATATCGATAATGCGATTGACTCCGTTAAGGCTGGAGCTAATGATTTTATTGAAAAGCCATTTGAAACAAAAAAACTCCTACACACTATTCAAAAAAATCTTTTAGATTTAAAACAAAAAGTTACAATCAATAACTATCGTAAACAAATTTCATTTCACACTAAAATAAACAATATTGGTTTTAATGATTATATTGAAAATATTTTTACTAAAGCAAACAAAATAAAACCCAACTCATCAATTTATTTGTATGGCCCTATGGGCACTGGTAAGAATTACTTTGCAAATTATATTCACATGAAGTTATCTTCTAATAATCCTGATACCTTTATAAACATGAATGAAAATTTAATAAATGAAAATGATTTATTAAAATTTTCTTCCTTACATGATTATTTTACCATTTATTTTAATGATTTTGAGAATTTTAATCAGATTGAAATTTTAAATTATTTAAATTTAGTTAAATTTAATAAGATTAATGCATCAATAATTCTTGACTCTAAAAATTTAGATTTAGATGAAAATATAATTAAAAATATTGATTATAAATTTAAATTTATCCCATTGATTGAACGTAAAAATGAAATTTTCCCGTTGTTTGAACATTATTTAAATATATTTACAAAGAAAAAATTCGATAAAAATGCGAATATAGATCCTTTAATTGAAAATTTTCTTATTAAATATAATTGGCCTGGCAATATATTTGAAGTTATGAATATTGCCCAAAATCTTGTTAACGATATGATTTCTCTACCCGAAATTTTAATGATTGATGATATAAAAAAGATAATTGATAATTCGACTGTTAATTCTGATTTATATGATTTGAATTACAAAGAAGCAAAAGAGAAGTTTGAAAGAGATTTTTTAATTCAAAAACTTAAGAATAATAACTGGAATATGACTTTAACTTCTAAATCATTGAATTTAGATAGGGTATCTCTTTACCGAAAGTTAAAAACACTTAATATAAAAATCGACTAATGAATATTCTTATTTTGGGATCTGGTATAGTAGGGGCTAATCTTGCTAATAAACTTTCAGAGCAAGGAAAAAGTGTCTTTCTACTTGATGATGATGCAGCAGAGTTAAAAAGACTCTCAGAAAGATACGACATAAAAACAATTTTTGATGACCCTTTAAATCCTAGTTTTTATTTAAATTTTAAAACAAAAATTGATTATTTTATTGCTGTTACTAAAAGTGATGAAAAAAATATTATTACATGTAAATTTGCAAAAGAATTTTTAAAAGTTGATAAAACAATTGCCAGAATAAGAAATCAAAATTTAATATCTGAAGAAAATAAAAAAATTTTAATTAATTCGAATAACTTTTTAGATCACATTATCTCTCCAGAATGGGAAGTTGCTAATAATGTTTTTGAAAAAATACATATGCCGGGCGCTTTTTTCAGTGAATCACTTATCTCAGAAAACTATTTATTAATTGGTATGCAGTCTTCTGATTTATTTAAACACCAATCATTTGAAGAGATAAATAATTTTTTTAAGATGAATAACCTTTGTTATATAGGGCATAGCTTTGAGGATGAATCTTTTTTTGATTTTAAAAATATTTCTAAATCTGATCAACTATATTTATTAACTAAAAAAGAATATTTAAAAAAACTTATAAAATTTTTCGGTTATAAAGATTATGTACTAGATATATTAATTATTGGCGGCGGCAATATTGGTCAAAATTTATCAAAATTAATAGAACAAGATAATCAAAAAATTAATTTAAAGATATTAGAATTCGATAAAGATCGATGTGATTTTTTAGCTAGTACTTTAAAAAATACATCTATTTTTCACGGCGATGCTTTAGATCAGTCCTTATATGATGAAATAAAGTTAAATACTTCAGATTTAGTTATTACGGTGACTGATAATGATCAAATAAATACTATTTTATCAATAATATCGAAAAAGAGAGGTTCTAAATCAGTATTTGCCGTTGTTAATAATGAGTCATTTTCATCATTTGCTAATGATCTTGGAATTGATGTAATCATCAACCCAAGAGAGTTAACTACATCAAGAATAATTGAAAAAATATCAGAGGGATCTCTTTTATCATACCATTCTATATTAAAAGAAAAGTTCCTTATTTATGAAGTTAAATATAGAAATGAATTATTTGAAAACATAAAAAAATCTAAAGAAATCCATCATGTTTGTACGATATCAAAAGATAACATTCACCTTTCTAATGACGATCACATTCCAGTAAATAACGATGTTTTAATCCTTTTAATTGAAACAAAAAATTCTCATATTTTAGAAAAATATATTAATGATTATTGATAAAAATTTTTTTAAACAAACACATTCTTTTTTCAAAGATATATCCAAAGAATATTTATTACCAAATTTAGGTAAACTCAAAAATGATGAGATTGTCGAAAAATTAGACAAATCTTTAGTTACAAAATTTGATTTAATTATAGAAAATGAACTTATCCAATTTTTTAATGAGAAGGGTTTTTTTAATATCATTTCTGAAGAAAATAATTCTGATCTATTTGAATATGATGAATATTTAACAATCGATCCCATCGACGGTACTAGAAATTTTGTTAATGGAATCAATAAAGTTGTTATTATGGTTTCATTTATTAAAAATAGAAAAAGCATTTTTTCAATAATTTACAATCCAATCCAAAATGATTTTTATTATTCTTTTAATGATGAGATATTTAAAAATCATGATCAACTAGTTCTCAAAAATTACTATCAACATACTGGCTTTCTTGGCTTGAATGCAAAAGAATATTTTAAAAATGAAATCTCTAAATACATCGAAAAAAAAAGATCTAGATCTATCGGTTATGATGTAATTGAAATATTAGAGGGTGATAGAACTTTTATGACTATTTATGGTTCTAAAATTTGGGATTTATTTCCCGCAATGTCTTTTTTGAATAATCTTAATTTTAATACTAATCTTGATAATTTTAATTTTGACTTTGATATTTTAGATAAAAAAATTATTTTTTATGCAAAAATCTAAAGTTTTATTTATAGGTTTAGGTCGTATGGGATTTCATATGGCGGCCCATTTATCGAAATCAAAAAATATTGAATTATTTATATACAATAGATCCAAAAAAAAAGAAAATGAATGGCTAAAAAGATATAGTGCTAAAAAATTTGATTTTAAAAATCTTTCGAACTTAAAGTTTGATTTTATTATAACTTGTCTAAAAGATGATTTATCCATAAATCAAATTACTAAATTTTTGATCAAATCGTTTTGTTTTCATCAAAAAACTATTTTTATTGATCATTCAACAATTTCTTTAGATCAAGTTGAAAAATTAAATAAAATGTTAAGTTTTTGTCAAATTCAGTTTTTAGATGCTCCAATAACTGGAGGAGAAGAGGGCGCTAAAAATGGAAAGTTGTCAATAATGATTGGTGGCAGTGCTTCAAAATTCAAACTATCTCTTCCTATTATTAAACATTATTCAAAAAGTGTTGTTTATATGGGTAAGTCTGGTTCCGGACAATTAACTAAATTTACAAATCAAATTTTAATTTGTGGTATTCTTTACTCAATATCTGAAGCCTTCATTTTTAGCAAGAAACATAAGATTGATCAGAATAGATTATATGATGTAATCAAAAATGGTGCTGCAGGATCGTGGCAGTTTAGTAATAGATATTTAACACTTATTAAAGATAAATTTAATTTTGGTTTTTCAACTGAACTTATGGAAAAAGATCTTCGTTATGTGTTAAAACAATCAAAAAAATCTAAACTCAATCTTAAACTTACCAGAGAGGTACATCATAAATATAAAGGATTAATTAAAACAAAATATAAAAGCCAAGATACTTCTAGCTTGATTAAAACTTTTATTTAAAAATTGTTACCTTATTGGAAAACTGGATGTCAATATCTATTAAAAAATGATCTTCATTTTAAAAAATATTATAATAAAAATCATTTTTTAAAACTTAATAAAAATAAATTTGATATTCTCTTTAAATCTATTTGCTCACAACAAATTTCTGTATCTGCCGCTATGGCTATTTATCAACAATCCAAAAAAATTATGGGGACTATAAGTTACAGTACATTTAAAAACCACATTTCATTAATAGAAGATTTACCTTTAAGTAATAATAAAAAAAAATCTATAATTTCATTAATTAGCAATTATGATCTTGTTCAGTCCATTAAATTTGATGATACTTTTCAATCATCTCCCCCTTATGAATTAACAAAAATCTTTGGTATTGGACCCTGGACTGTTCAAATGTTTAGTATATTCCACCTAGGTATTTCGAATATTCTGCCTATTGGGGACCTTGGATTTATTAATGCTTACAAAAAATATTACAAAGATGAAAGTTTAAAAAAATTGAATAATAATTCAAACAAATGGTCAAAATATTCCACTATAGTTACTTGGTATTTATGGTCTTCTTATGATTCAGAACCTCTTTACCTTTAGTTTTATTTGATATGATTGAAAATGGAATTTATAGAATCTCTATTTAAATTAAAAGATCATAAAACATCTTTTAAAAGGGAAGTTTTAGCTGGACTAGCTACCTTCCTTACTATGGCATATATAATGGTTGTAAATCCTGCCATTCTCTCTGAAACAGGCATGGATTTTGACTCTGTATTTGTTGCTACTATTTTAGCTTCATTTGTTGCGTGTATGTTAATGGGCATTTTGGCTAACTGGCCTGTCGCATTGGCTCCAGGTATGGGTTTAAATGCATTTTTTACCTATGCTGTAGTTTTTGGTATGGGATTTACATGGCAGCAAGCATTAGCTGCTGTTTTTTGTTCTGGTATTCTATTTCTGTTAATAAGTATATCGCCATTAAGAGCATATTTAATCAACGCAATTCCAAGATCTTTAAAATTTGGTATTGGCGCAGGTATCGGATTATTTCTTGCTATTATAGGATTAAAGAATGCTGGCATTGTTGTAGATAATCCTGCTACTTTAGTTGGATTAGGAGATTTGAAATCTGCTCCTGTTTTGTTAGCTTTATTAACATTTACTTTAATGATCGCTTTGGATAAATTAAAAATACCTGGGGCAATTGTAATTAGTATTCTTTCTACAACAGTATTAGGATTTATTTTTGGGGTAGCTCAATTTCAAGGCTTCGCCTCATCAATACCTTCTATGTCTCCAACATTTATGCAATTAGATTTTAGCAGCATCGGTAGCTCACTTTTCTTGATTGTAATTTTTACAATCTTATTTGTAGATTTTTTTGATACCGCAGGAACTCTAACCTCTGTTGCAAATTTGTCTGGTAAGGTTGACAAAGATGGAAATGTTGAAAATATTCAAAAAGCTGTTTTCTCTGACTCTATTGCTACTATTGTAGGTTCAATTTTTGGTACTTCAAATACTACCTCTTATATTGAGTCAGGCGCAGGAATTAAAGAAGGTGGAAAAACTGGATTGGTTGCTGTTTCAGTAGGCATATTTTTTCTTTTATGTCTATTTTTAGCACCGTTAGCTAAATCAATTCCAGCATATGCCACAGGAGCTGCGCTAGTTTTTATAGCAACTTTTTTCTGCAAAAACTTAGTTAATATCGATTGGGATGATATTTCCGAATACTCTCCAGCGCTATTAGCTGCTTTTATTATGCCGCTTACTTACTCTATTAGTAATGGAATAGCCCTAGCTTTTATTGTTTATGTAGTTGCGAAACTTATTAGTGGAAAGATGAGTGACTTGAACCCTGCTGTTTTAATTATTGCGGGCGCTTCTTTATTACACTTCTTGTTGTAAGTTAGTCTTGTTCCCAGGGAAAAACGAGCCAATCCGAATCTTTAAAGTCATATAGATGAAGATCGGCTTGTTTTTTTCCTGAAGTTTTAGCGTATAAAGTAACAAACTTTGAATTCGGCATCATCTCTTTAACTATTTTTGCAGTATCGCCACTATCTACCAAATCATCAATTACTATTAATTTCTTCTGAGACTTTATTCTTTTAAAAATTTCAATTTTATTTGTTCTTTTTCTATTTGCATATGTTTTTAAAGCAATGACATCAATATCTTGAATGCCCAGATAATTTGCAATTATTGATCCTGGAATAAGCCCACCTCTGGAAATGAGAATTAATTTTTCTGGTTTAAACTTTTTTTTTATTATCTTAGCTAATTCTATACAATCTGTATGAATATCATGGTAGCTTAAGTAGACTTGTTTCATTATGGGATTATATTAAATAATTTATGAAAAGCAATTTAGCAGTCCTTAGTTCTGATAATAAAACAATTAAATTTATTGAAGATAATAATATAAATGATTTATGTTATCTTTATGCAAATTCTTCAAGAAATATAGATAATGCGCAATCATTTTGTAATTCTAATGGCTTTCAAAAATATTATGGTTCTTATGAAGAGCTGATTAACGATGATGAAATTGAATTTTTGATAAATTTTTTACCTACGGGTATAAAATTTGAATATACATACTTAGCTTTAAAAAAAGATAAAAAAATCATCTCTAACTATCCAATTATAAGTAATAAAAACGAATTGAATGCATACAAAGAACTAATAGATTTGGGATTAATGTCTAATTTATTTTTAATAAATGACCAAGATTTTGAGCAATTTTATTCAAAATGCATCAATAAAAAATATGCAACCTATCTTCTAACTTTAAAACAAGATCAATATAATAACTTATCAAGCAATGATATTTTATTTGACCTGACGCCCGATCTATTTTTTTTTATAAATCAATACAAGGAAATAAAACCAACAATTAATTCTTTAGTTTATAAAAAAAATAAAATTACAAACAGAATTTCTTACTTATCTTGTTTAATAAATTTTGAAGATAATAGGACCCTTTCAGTCGTTTTAGATAACGGAGATCCTAAAAACTCACATCATTGTGAATATTTTTACTCAAATTCCATAATTTCAAAGGAAATAGTCAATAAAAACGATTTATTTATGTTTATTCAAAAAAAATCCTTTGATAATAGGTCTGATTTTCAATACTATCCCTTCAAATTATTTCAAGAGGTTTTATTAAATGAGTGAAAATATTACATTCTCAGTTTCTGGGTCTGAGACTTACTATCATAAAGATTGGCTTAAATCGAAGGGTTTCAAATGGGTTTCCTCTAGCAAAAAATGGGAAAAATTAAATATATTAGAATTAGAAGCCGATCAATTATCAGAATACTGCAGAGAGTTTGGACTTTATTACGAGCGCTCAGATAAAGGTATGCCAAAATTTGATTACGAAAACTATTTATGGGATGGAAATATTCCTGATAAAAATATCTGGTTTGAGGAAAAGAGCTTACCTAACTCAACATCAAAAGAAGATTAGTGAAGCAAGACTGAAAAAATTCCATAAGCAAAAAAAATCAAGGCGATAATTAAAGCAACGTAGTATGGAATTTTATTACTTTTCATAAATGAAGCCATTATTACCAAATACTTATGTATTAAACAACAAGTATCTTCAATCTATACTTTCGCCAAGCACGGATATTATTGATTATAATTTTACTTCAGACCAAATTCACAAACTCAATCTTTTGCAGATTTTAAGACCAGATATTTATTTTAACAAAAAATTAAGCGATGAGGAATTTTATGAGTTGTCAAGAAACTATTATCAAAAACTCATAAATGATAAAATCATTTATAAATCTGATACAAACTATTATCTATATAGAATTGACTCTGATGACCATTCCCAAACGGGCCTAATTTCTCTTTTAAATATTCAAGATTATGTAAATAATAATATTAAACCTCACGAAAAAATTTTAGTAAGCAAAGGAAAAGAAAGAGCAGAGCAACTCTCTAAAGTAAAATTTCAACTTTGTCCTATTTATTTATTTTATGATGATCAGAATATCGATTTAGATTTAGAAATTCATCATGAAAAAAAACCTATTATCAAATTCAAATCTGGTAAATATGTTCATTCTATTTATAAAACTGAATCAGATTTCTCGAGTATTAATTTCAAAGAACTTTTTGTTGCTGATGGTCATCATAGAATTGAAGGTTTCGCTCAATTAGATGTAAAAAAAGATACTAAATTTATGGCAATCATATTTCCTAAATCAAAATGTTCAAATTTAGCCTATGATAGATCTGTTAAATTTCCGGAGAATTATCCTAAAGATCAATTTTTAAGTGACTTAAAAAAATACTTTATTGTAGATGAATTAAAATATCATGAAAATATAGAGAGGTTTTTTGTAATTTATTTCCAAGGAAAATTCTTAAAAATTGATTTAAAAAAAGATTTTACATCTTATGGTGCCGATTGTATTGATTTTGGTGAATTTATATTAAAAGAAATATTGAAAATTCATGACGAAACTTCAGACGATAGGGTAGAATTTGTACCCCCAACTTTAGGAACTGATTATTTGATAAATCAAGTTGATACAGGTATAACTGATTTATCTACATTAATGAGACCCGTTAGCATGGATTTAGTTATCGATTATTCTAAAAATAAAAAATTTATGCCCCCTAAGGCTACATGGTTTGAACCCAAACCTCTCGACGGTTTGTTTTTTTATAACATTATCGACTGAAACTATTAATTAAGGAGTAAAAACAAATGCAAAAACCAGAAATTAAACCAAATCACCCTTATTTTTCATCTGGGCCTTGTTCTAAACGTCCCGGTTGGAGTTTGAATGCTCTTAATGATGCATTTTTAGGCAGATCTCATCGTGCTAAAATTGGTAAAGCAAAATTAAATGAAGTTATTGTTAAATCTAAAGAACTTTTAGAGCTTCCTGAAAATTATTTAGTAGGTATTGTTCCTGCATCTGACACTGGCGCTATTGAGATGGCCATGTGGAGTTTACTAGGTCAAAGAGGTGTGGAAGTCTGTGGATGGGAAACTTTTGGTCTTACCTGGGTTAAAGATATAACCAAACAGCTAAAACTTAATAATGTCACTATCCATGATGTTAAAAATTATGGAGAACTGCCTGATTTATCCAAAGTAAATTTTGACAATGATGTTGTTTTTACTTGGAACGGTACAACCTCAGGTGTTTGTGTACCAAATGCTGATTGGATACCTGATGATCGTAAAGGGTTGGCTATATGTGATGCAACCTCTGCTGTTTTTGCTATGGATATGGATTTTACAAAATTAGATGTCATTACTTGGTCGTGGCAAAAGGTTTTAGGAGGGGAAGCTGCGCATGGAATGATAGCTTTATCTCCAAGAGCTGTTGAAAGATTGGAAACTTATGAGCCTTCCTGGCCGATGCCTAAAATTTTTCAATTAGCTAAAAATAAAAAATTTGATAAAGGTATTTTTGAAGGCGCTACTATCAATACACCATCTTTGCTAGCGGCAGAGGATGCTCTGGATGCATTAAACTGGTGTATAAGTATTGGTGGTCAAAAAGAATTAATTAATCGATCTAGAAAAAACCTCCAATCTGTTAAAAATTGGATTGCTAATAGAGATTGGGTTGATTTTCTTGCCAAAGATCCAAATACATACTCTTCTACAAGTATTTGTTTCAAATTTACTCATCCAGATTTTGAAAATCTTGATGAAGAAAACCAAAAGAAACTTGTCAAAGAAGTCTGCTCCATAATTGAAAAAGAAGATGCGGGCTATGATATTAATGCTTATAAAGATGCGCCAGCAGGAATAAGAATATGGGGTGGTGCCACTGTTGAATCTAGTGATATTGATAAACTTTTACCCTGGATTGAATGGGCATTTTTTGAAACTTTAGAAAGGTATAAATAATGAAAATTTTAATTTCTGATAAAATGAGCAATAAGGTTGAGGATGTATTAAAATCTAAATCTATTGACTATGATATAAAAACAGAATTGGAACCGAACGAGCTAAAATCAATAATTGACGATTATGATGGTATTCTTATTCGATCAGCAACAAAACTTACATCTGATATTTTAGAAAACTGTTCGAATTTAAAAGTAATTGGAAGAGCAGGTGTAGGTGTCGATAATGTGGATATAGAAGTTGCTACAAAAAATAAAATTTTAGTGATGAATACACCCTTGGGCAATTTGGAAGCAACTGCTGAGCTTACTGTGGGTTTAATGTTTTCTCTTTATCGACATATTCATTTAGCTAACTCTTCGACTCATGAAGGAAAATGGGAAAAGTCGAAATTTATGGGAACTGAATTAAAAGGAAAAACCCTAGGTATTGTTGGATTTGGTAACATTGGTCAAAGAGTAGCTGAAATATGTAATGTAATTGGAATGCGCATTTTAACAAATTCTAATTCAGCCAGTGATGATGTTTTAAAAAGTTTAAGTGCAAAAAAAGTTTCAACTGAAGAATTATTATCTTCATCTGATGTTCTATCATTGCATACAAAACTTAATGATCAAACATCGAATATGTTAAACAAAGAAACTATCGCAACTATGAAAAAAAGCTCTGTAATAATCAATTGTGCCAGAGGGGGTTTGATTAATGAATCTGATTTAAAAGATGCATTAAATAATGATGTAATTGCAGGGGCGGCCATTGATGTTTATGAAACTGAACCCGCCACAGAAAATGTTATGTTTGGCGCTAAGAATTTACTGCTCACTCCTCATTTAGGA
>Ga0181596_10003403_pt1 | contig 14786 bp, 12 predicted proteins | sample 041ome_6_FD_148655 | JGI IMG/M metagenome (GOLD analysis project Ga0181596, IMG submission 148655) | Coastal salt marsh microbial communities from the Groves Creek Marsh, Skidaway Island, Georgia - 041402US metaG (spades assembly) | ecosystem: Environmental > Aquatic > Marine > Intertidal zone... | reverse complement strand
TCTGGGCGAAGCGATCCTCCAGCGATTCGCACAGGACGGCTACCGGGTCGTGGTTTCAGACATCGAGGGGAGCAGTGACCTGCACAGCGCACATCTCTCGGCGGCCAGCGACCGGTCCACGGTGGCCAGCTCACTAACGGCGATCACGGGTGAAGATGTGCCAATCATCACCTGTGATGTCCGTGACCCCGCGTCGGTGCAGTCCCTCTTTGCACAGGTGATCGAACGCTATGGACGACTTGATGTGCTGGTCAACAACGCCGGCATTGGCTTCGTCATGAAGCACACCAGGGAGGTCAGCGCAGAAGAATGGCAGCTGGTGCTCGACGTCACCCTCAGCGGAGTGTTCCACTGTACGCAGGCGGCCGCTGCCATTATGGAGCTACAGGGTTGGGGGGGACGCATCATCAACATTGCCAGCCAGGCCGCCAAATCCGGGTTTCCCCATATGGCCCCCTATTGTGCCGCCAAGCACGGCGTCATTGGCCTGACCCGCACCGCCGCGATTGACTACGGCGCCGCACAAATAACGGTTAATGCCATTTGCCCAAACCATGTCACCACCGGGCTGGGTAGCGCACAGAACGCCTACTTTGCAAAATTCTTCGGCCAGAGCGAGACCGAGTACCTGCAGGGAATGCGCGACCGCATCCCCCTCAAGCGAATTGGGCTAGGCAGTGATACGGCGTCCCTGTGTGCCTTTCTGGCCTCTGACGAAGCGAATTTTATCACCGGGGAAGCGATCAACGTGAGCGGCGGCGAAGAAATGCACTGACGCTTGTTAGGCTTCCCGGGCTTCCGTGCACAAGGTTCGCTTGTAACAGGCGCCCTGGTCGAACCAGTGCCAGGTGCGGACACGACGGGTGCGGTCTTCGCCCATCAGGATGGTTTCTACGAAGCGCTGCCCGGGCAGGTCCTTGCGATCCAGACTCAGCATGATGATGTCGTCACCGGTCTGCCAGGCCCAGCCAGCGAAGGTATCGGTATCGAACCACATCCGCTCTCCCCGCATCTGTCCAAGGAACGTCTGTTCCTGACGGCGGCCGTCCGGCCACTGGAACGTGCTGGTTTGCCGGTAGGCTGCTTCGCCCTCCGCGGGAAATTCACAGACAACGAGACTCTGGTGCTCATCCAGAATCACGTTGTTCTCATCGACGTGTCGGTAGGACCCTGTCCAAATGCCCTCATGCCAAAGCATCGCCGGCATGAGAGCCTGCACCCATTCCCGAGGGCTGGGGCCCGGGGCGATCACACTACCGGTTACCGAAACGGAACTTGATTGTTGCCATCCAGGTCTCGGGAACATTGTAGTAGGGAACGAACAGGATCGATTGCGTAAAGGTCTCATCGCCGCAGTTCTTACACTCCAGGTTGACCTCCCAAAAGTCCGACGTGGCACTGGAGATTCGCAAGCCCAGGTTGTAGATGGTCGTCGAGCCGTTCTCACCCAGCCCCCGGGTACCGGTCACGTTCTCCCCGATGTAACGCAACATGGCGCTGGGGGTCAGCACGACAGGCCCGACGTTGAAGTCGACAAAGGTGCCAATGGTGAAGGTCTCATCAGGACTGCGCTTGGGCTTGGCCGCATTGCAGTTCTCATCGTAGGCCGCAAAGCTGGTGTTGGGCACCACGCAGCCCCCTGGGAGGTCTACGTACTTGGCATCCTGCAGCCCAAGGGAGGCAAAAATCTGCCAGTTTTCCGTGGGCAGGGCCGTAATTTCAGCCTCGAAACCCGGGACTTCCAGCCCCCCTGCATTGGTGGTCGTGAACGTGCCCTGGAAAGCCGAGGTGGTCTGAAGATCCTCAAGATCAGAATAAAATGCGGTCAGGTTGGTCCGCAGTCTGCCGTCAAGCCAGTCGGCCCGCAGCCCCGCCTCATAAGCCCATATATTTTCAGGGCCAAAGGGAAACGCCTCCGCACCCGAACTTGCCCTGGCATTCCATCCGCCGGACTTGAAGCCGTTGGTTGCCGATACATACACCATCATGTCGTCATTTATGGCATGCGAATAGGCAATACGAGGGGTTACCTCGGACTCTTTCTGCTCAAGGGGAATACCTGCGGCGACCATCTGCGCTGAAGTGACCGTTCCCGAGAAACCAATATCCTTTGTTTCATCGGTATATCGCGCTCCCAGTGTGAGAGTACCCTTTTCCCCGATCTTGATGTCGGCCTGGGCGTACACCGCCAGACTTTCCGTGGTGTTTTCCATAATGCGGTCAGCGAGGGGTAAAAAAACCACCGCGGGCGGCACCGGCACACCGACACCGGCAAGATCCAGGTAATCGCGCCAGTCTGTGGTGTTTTCCTCATCCATGTAATAAACACCACCGGTCAGATAGACCCGGTCATTCATGATGTTGCCCGCCCACTTCAATTCGGCGGAAAACATATCGTGTTCACCGATGTTATCGATGACGAAAAAATCATCGGACAGGGCGTTGGGAAAATTGAGCGTATATTCCTGGTCAATCTGGCGACTGCCGAGAATGAGGTTTGCCGTACCGCCACCCACTTCCCAACCCAGGTTGGAGATGATGTTGAGCATATCCACCTGGTTGCCATATTCAGCCTTCTGCACCAAGCCGTCGGGAAGCCCGTTGGTAATGCGGGAGGCGGAAACCCGGCGGTCACCATCGATGTAACCGTGAACGTTGGCCGCCTGGGTATCGCCGCCATCGACGGACACATCCCAGGTCAGGGTATCGGTCAGCAGGAAGCGAAAAGCGGCACGCCAACCCGTGGAGTCAACCTCATTGTAGGTTTCACCGTCGACGGTGTTCTCCAAATAGCCGTTATCATCAACGGTGTAGTAGGAAAACTTCGTCAGCACACGATCGTTAATGGGCACATCGACACTGCCGCGCATCAGGGTTCGATCCCAGCGTCCTACGCCGCCTTCCAGATAACCGGACATCTCCTCCCCGGGTTTGCGCATGATGATGCTGATGGCACCGCCGGTGGTGTTGCGTCCATACAGCGTACCCTGAGGACCGCGCAATACCTCAATACGCTCCACATCAAAGAGCGTAAAGTTATTGGCGTTCTGGCGTGTGATATAGACATCATCCACATAAGTGCCCACCGGGGGATCAAAGGTGGCGATGGACTCATCGTTACCCTGGGCGCGCATGTAATACATATTGGCAGTACCCAGCCCCGTGTTGTTGCCGCCAAACAGGTTGGGCACCACATTAATGAGGTCCAGGGTGTCGTCCAACTGAAGGTTTTCGATGAGTTCCTCGTTGTAGGCGCTGACCGCAATCGGAACGTCCTGCACGGAAGCCTCACGCCGCTCAGCCGTTACCAGTACTTCTTCAAGCTGCGCATAGGCAGTTTCCAGCGGCAGGGTCACCGCAACGGCGCCAGCCAAAATAATGCGCGGCAGGCGTGAGGTTCGAATCGCAATCATGGGCGGTACTCCCAGGTTATGGTTATTTTCGACACACGGGCGGGACCCGCATGGCCGTTTGTCATATCACTATATCAATAGTATGTTCTAGCGCAACACTTCTGCTCCACCAGCCTACTGAGCCCCCTGACGGTGCCGGATGGTGGTGCCGGGTAATAAAGACCACCGAGGAGACTGAGCCATGGCCGGCCTGAACCATTCCCTGGCACTTGCGAAAGACAGTAATCAACGGGCCCGGGAGCGTTTCACTTCATCACTCCGGGCCTACACGCTGGTGGACCTCGCCGACCAGTTGCGCGACGACTACCGCACCGCAGCCGCCACAGAACACGTTGTGCATCAGTCCGGGGAAGACGTCCACAGCTTTCTCAAGTCTCGGAATTTGTTCAAGTGGTACTCCAGCCTGCGCTGCACTGCCCAGGAGTTAGTGTGGCAGTCGACACTCCGCGCCATTGAAGCGGATCGGGCGACACTGACAGGCAACGCCATCGGGGCCTCGGGGGCAGGGACACTCAAACTGGACCCCGAGTTGCCACTGCCCGCCTACATGCAGGAAATGGACGTGCATCTTATGCCGGGAAACTACCCCGGTCGTGGGGATGATGCCGGTTTGACCGCCGGCGCGATGTACGACAACGGCCTCGAAGTCTTCTCATTCGGAGTCATGGGCAAGGACCTCGACGATATAGGCCACTCCATGGCCAATTTTGCGCGCCTGCGCTGGCCCGACATGCCCGTCAACACAATTGTCGATGTGGGATGCACCATTGGGCACAACACCCTGCCATGGAAGCAAACCTTCCCCGCCGCGGAGGTCCATGGCCTCGATGTTGCCGCGTCCTGTCTTCGCTATGGCCACGCCAGAGCAGAGGCCATGGACATTCCCATCCATTTCCGTCAGGCGGGTTGTGACCAGCTACCCTTCGCCGACGAATCGGTTGATGTGGTGTTCTCCTCCATGTTTCTGCACGAGCTACCGGTCGACCTGATCCAGCAATTTTTTAAAGAGGCCTTCAGGGTATTGCGACCGGGCGGACTCCTCATTCACATGGAGTTGCCCCCGAATGAGGCCCTGGCACCTTACGATGCCTTTTATCTCGACTGGGACTGCTTCTACAACAACGAGCCCTTTTACAAGGGTTTTCGCGATCTGAGCTATCCCGGCCTCTGCCGTGAAGCCGGGTTCAGTGAGGATTTATTTTTCCAGGCCACGCTGCCCCGGTTCACCTATGTGGAAGAAGACACGTTCCAGGATGCTGTGACCCAGGCCGCAGCCTTTGATGAAGATACGGGTCGACTCTCGGACACCATCACCTGGTACGCTTTCGGCAGTCGCAAACAGGGTTCTGCGTCGTGACATCGGAGAGCAAAATCGTACAGGGGGGACGACCCGCGTTTTTCAGTAATCCGGAAAGCGACCGGCTGCTGGCCATCATTGTCCGGCTACTCGCGGAACACTCGGTACTGGCAGAGCGCGTCAAAACCCTCGAGGCTCTACTCGATACCGCCGGGGTGGTGACAGCTGAGCAAGTCGAGGGGTTCGAACCCACCGCCGATGTTGACGAAGCGTGGATGCTGGCGCGAATGCAACTGATCAAGGACGTTCTGGAATCCGGGGCAAACATTCCTCTAGACGAAAAGTGAGTCAGCGCCATGTATGAATTCTGGTTGTATCTGCACATCCTGTTACTGGTGTTCTGGGTCGGTACTGATCTCGGCGTCTTCCTGGCGGCACGCTACTCAGAACGCGCCAGCCTCTCCTACGAGACGCGCGCCACTGTTCTTCAGGTGGGTATGGTCCTCGATCGGTTACCCCGATCCGCACTCGCCATCATCATTCCATCCGGCCTGAGTCTGTCTGCGGCGGCGGGCATTATGCAGCCCCCGGGGCTGCTCATTCCCCTCGCCTGGCTGGTGGGCGCGATCTGGATCGTCATTCTCTGGCGCGGCTTCCTGAGCGCTGAGCCCAAGGTGCAGGAGCAAAGCGCCATCATCAACTGGCTGCTGAATATGGCCATGGCACCCCTGGTCACGGGAGCAGGCCTTTACCTTTTGCTGGCCACCTCCACTCCCTCATGGATCGCATGGAAAGTGATTGCGGTTGGCGCCATTTTCGTCGTGGGCGTACTGCTCGATTTCTTTTTTAAGCCGGCAGTGGGCTACTTCGCTGCGCTGGCTGAGACGCCGGAAGATCCCGCGCTGAATGCCAGCTACGCGCGAGCCCTGGTTCCCGTTTACGTCACCGTGCTCATGATTTATGCCCTCGCTCTGGCCGCCGCCGCATTGGGTGTCTTCAAACCATGATGGACTTTCTGAGACGAAACTTCCGGTCAGTGCTGGGTGCCGCACTCGCCTGCACCCTGACGCTGGCCACCCTGCCCGGCCATGCCGATGCGGAGGCCGATGCGATCGAAGCCGAAGGCGGCAAGTGGGCCCAGTTTTATGAAAGCGAGGACCTCGATGGCCTGATGACGCTTTACATGGACAATGTCGTGGTGGCACTGCATGGCCAGCCAGCGCTGTATGGTAAAGAGGCTGTCAGATCTTACTTCTCAGAGCGTCTGGGCAAAGCTGAAAGTATTTTTGAGCTGGATTACGAAGTGCGGGAAACCGAAGGCGATATCGCCTACATCATCAGCAAGTACTGGTTAAAGGCCGTTGATAAAGCGACCGGGGCGGTCTACCGGGACGCTGGCCGCTCCCTGCTGGTCTACCGAAAACACAATGGCCAATGGAAAATTGCCGCCGATATCGATCAGGCAACCCCCGACGTCAGCTGGCCAGCTCCGTCCGGGCTGCAGTAATACCCGCGACCGCTGGGCTATCCCTGTGGGTGAAACGGGCAGGTGGCCTCTTTCTCCACCAGATCAAACGCAAAGAGAAACTTGGCCACTCCGGACAACACGCTGCCGATAAATCCCAGCTCGATAATCTGGGCGTCGTCGAAATAGGGGGCTAACTGCTGATGGAGCTCCGGGTCCAATGTGCCCTGGCCCTCCAGCAGCGACAAACGATCCCCCAGCGCGAGAACGGCTCGATCCGCGGGCGACAGGGCCGTGTTGGCTGGGTCATCAATAGCACTGATCTCGTCGCCCGATAAACCGGCGGCCAGCGCGTCCCGGCGATTCCCCTGATTACAGAATTTGCACCCGTGCTGTGTTGAAAGCCGAAGTCGCAACAGCTCCTTATAACGCTGGGCAACCCGGCCCTGCCTGAACACCTCACCGTAGAACGATGTCACGTACCAGCGAAACAGCTCGGGATGGTTGGCAAAGACCTCGAAAAAGGTGGCATCGCCGCGCAGTGCCATGGAATCTGACCATGCTGAACGCAGGTCGTCGGGCATCTGCTCGGGGGAAATCCGCCGCAGCAAAGGATCCGGCATCAAACCATCGCCTTGATTTTGTCATCCCGGTAGCGCCCCAGCAGCAGGAAGCTCAGCGCACAAATGACAAACACCCACATGGCGAAGTCCATAGCCGAGTCATAGCTACCGGTTCGCCCGTAAATGGCGCCAAAAATAGCAGGACCAAAACCGGCGCCCAGCCCGAAGAAGGCGTAGAGCGTTCCGTAAATTCTCGAGTAGCTTTTCATCCCAAAGTATCGGGCTACCAAATAGGCGAGGAGATCGTATTCCACCCCCGCAGCGACCCCCAGGGTCACAATAGCGATCACCATTTGCGCGTAGGAGGGATCTGCGGTGGCGAAAATATACATCGATATTGCCGGCATCATTTGCAGAGCACAGGCCAATATGGGTGCCCAGACGAAATCAAGCAGGTAACCTGCCATGACACGACCCACGTAGACCGAGTACCCCAGAAAGCTGGCCAGGATAATGGCATCACCGCGGTCAAAGCCCTTGCTCGACAGCATGGTTTCCAGGTTTGGAATAGGGCCACCGATGGCAAAGGACAGCGGCAGGAAGATTGCGCAGAGCAGCCAGAAACGCCATTCCCGCAGGCATTGCGCGAAGGTGTAACCGTACAGTTGGTTGGTAGCCGCATCCCCGGGCCGGGCACTATACAAAGCCTTCACCCGGCGCTCCACTTTGGGGTCGTCCACGTCGCGAAACAGCAGATAGACCACGGGAAATGCAACAAGCAGGGGCAGGAAGCCAACACCCACATAAGCCATGCGCCAGCCCACGGCGTCGATGAGCGTTGCGGCATAAATCTTCGCCAGGGCGCCGCCAATCCCCGTACCCACCAGGGCCATTCCCAGAGCGAGCCCGCGTTTGTGCTGAAACCATCGGGAAATCGCCTTGGTGTAGGTGATGGGCAGCGTACCTGCACCGACAAACGACAGGATCGACCACAGGAAAAAATACAGCGGCAGACTGCCGTTATTCAGGGCGAAAGCCATCATGCCCAGGGCAAACAGGACGATTGAAATCAGGGCAACCGGCCTTACCCCAAAGCGGTCTGACAGGTAACCCGCAAAGGGCGCGCTGATCACCGTGGCCAGACAGAAAGGGATCAGCCCGTACATGATCTGATCGATACCCCAGCCAAATTCCTGGCTCAGCGGTTGGGCAAAGACGCCAATGGTATAGAACGGCAGCGGTGACATACCCAGAGAGATGCCGATGCTGCCTGCCAGCACGACCGGCCACCCATATTTGAATTCTACAAAGTCTGCTTTCATGGCATCCACGCGCTCACCCGAGTCGGGTCAGTGTACAGGTTAAGGACGTGAGGGGACGGGGGATTGACCCCGGCGCCCACCCAGGTGTCAGAGGGGATTCAGTGACCGCCCTCGTGTTGCTCGTTGGTATCCGCCCGGGCATCCAGCGCTTTTTTGAACACCGTCCATGACGTTTCATTGGGTCGCGTGTCATCCCCGGGCGGAGCATGGCGATAATCGGGATAGTTCTTTGCTATCTCATCTTTCAGGATGACGGGAAGGTCATCCCAGCTTTCCAGTTTGCTGCCCTGGGCATTGAAATACATGATGCCGTCACGGCCGTTCATCTCCATCCAGGGCAACCACTGCGCAATGCGAACCCAGGACACGCCGGGATTGATCGAGTTCAGGCTCTCGTCGAGCAATTCCTCGCGGGGTCCATAGAAATTGAAGAGCTCGGTGGCGTGGTACGTGCCCCCAACGTATTTTTGGTAATTGCCCGCCAATACATTGTGGTAGAACAGCGGGATCTCCAGGTTCATTTGCCAGTAATCACCGACCTCTTCGATGGGCATCTTGGCAACCTTGCCGTCCCTACCGTAACCAAAGCTAGGGGCGCGACTGTTGACAGGGTCGTTGGCGACGTGAATGACCTGAACAGTGTCCCCCGTGTAGGGATTGTCCCAGTCCCGCAGTACTTCACCGCTCTTTGGGTCGAGATAGAGCATGATTTCGCGAGACACCAACCGGTACCCCGCCTCTCCCTTGTCATTGGTGACCGTGACACACTGGCGGACGTTCATTCCCAATAGCTTGAACAGTTGCTTGTCAGGTTCGCCCTGCCGCCGTGCATAGGCCCGCCCCTGCCAGAGGTAGGTCTTTTCCACCCCGTCTTCCGTGGAACACTGAATGCGCCGATTGACAGACACAACCCCCTCTGGCGTCGCCAGATCGATCTCCGCCTGTGCGCCGAATGCCATTACAGCGGCGCCCACCCAAACCATGATCTTTACACTGTTCATTGCTTTTTCCCCGCGTCTTCCCGATTAAGTGCCTATTGTTATGTCACTTTATTTTTCCAATGCCCAATGGCGTCAGAGTGGATCCAACAGTTGATTGAGTTCGATGATGAAGCCATCAGGGTCCCTGATGACACTGACCCGTACGCGAATGACTCCCTCGCCATCATACGATGGATAACGGGTCTCGCTGGGCTCTGACAACACCTCTACCCCCGGCACAGCCAACACATCATTCCAACGCTGATCCAAATCTTTAACGTTGAACACCAGAACGCTAGTGCCGGGCTCGAAGGCCAGTTCGCTCCGGGGCTGCTGTTTTGCTGGCTTTCGGTAGTGCAAAAGGCCCAAAACACCCACAAAGTCGTCGTTGGCTTGCAAGAAAATCAGGCGTAAGGCGCGCTCTGCCGCTTCGTCGCTCAGCGCCGACCGGGGCGTTCTGATGACATGATCGTAGGTCAGCCTCATGCCCAGGGCGTCTCGGTACAGCGCCAGGGAATTTTCCATGTCGCGCACCACCAGCGTCGTGCGCCGGAGGTCAATGGGCACCCCAGCATCCGGCGGAACCGGTGCCGCAGCGCTAAACCACGAGAACCCCAGCATGCACGCCAGAAGCGTGGATGTGACGATTGTCGGGACTGGACTGTAGGCGGGTTTCAAATGCCGTTCCTGTAACGTACGACCCCAAATTACTGGCGGGATAATTTTGGGTCTGGTAATTTCAATACATTTAATGCTATATGTTTATCACAAATTGGCGTCCCGTGGTTCCAGATTCGCTGAATTATGGTGGGGTCTGACCGGAACGTTGGGCGTTGCCGCGGTATAACAAAAAAAGGGGGGGTACTCACCCATGTCCTACTACCAAGGAGCAAGTTCTCAACAGCGAATGAACGGTATTCCACTACTGGCCCTGGTTGTCGCCGTAGCTGGCGCGGCTTTCACCGGATCTCCGGTCAAAGCCCAGGAGGGCGCTGAAACCATCGAGGAAGTCATGGTGACGGCCCGACGTCGGGAAGAAAGCCTGCAGGAGGTGCCCGTCACTGTGGCCGTTGTCGATGCAGCAGCCATCGAGGAACGCGGGCTGCAGTCACTGGATGATGTGGCACGCTTTACTCCGGGGCTGAGCTTTTCCAAAGCCTTTGGCCGGGCGACCGAACGACCCGTCGTGCGTGGTCTGGGTAACGTACTGGCCGGCGTACAGTTTGGTGTGGAATCAGGCGCCGCCTACTTCATCGACGGTATCTATTACCCCGGCGACCTGCAGGGCCTGAATCTCAACGACCTTGAGCGCGTCGAGGTGATCAAGGGGCCACAAAGCGCACTGTATGGACGAAACTCCTACGCGGGCGCCATCAACTTTGTCACCAAATCGCCAACGGAAGAACTGAGCGGCGATGTCCGCCTGCTGTTTGCTGAAGATGGCGAGCAGGACCTGCGCGCCAGCATTAGCGGGCCACTCATTCCCGGAGTCCTGGGCGGTAGCCTGTCGGTGCGGACCTACGAGTTTGACGGGCAGTGGATTAACGAGGTCACGCAACAGAAAATTGGAGATGAATCCACAGACTCGATTGCCGGTATGCTCGAGTGGACGCCCTCGGAGAACCTGAGAATCCGGGTGCGGGGCCAGTATCAGGAAGATGATGACGGCACGCGTCCTCTCTACCTACAGGACGCCACGCAAAACAACTGTTTTCCGGGTTTTCGCTCGCTGAGCGCCTGGCCCACCAGCGGCAGCTCCAATAACTTCCAGTACTTCTGTGGTGACCTCGCGCCCGGACCGATTCGCCTGAATGACCAGGATGTCGTTGGGGAAACCATTGTCCGTGCCGACGTGCCCAACGGCGGCTTTTTACCGGGCGGCACAACGTTTTTCGGCAAGCCCTACTCCACCACCGATGCCACGGCATTCGATGGCGTCAACCGGGAAATCATCCTGGCATCACTGTTGCTGGATTATGAGTTCTCAAGTGGCCACGCCATCACCCTCTCGGGTGCTTTCCGGGAAGAAGACCTGAAGACAGGCTCCGATTCGGACCACTCGTCAGTCAACTGGAAGTTCAGCGGTGGTACGCCGGGTGAGCCCTTCGAAGAAGGTTTCTTCGCTATTTCGGGGCTCTCTGCGCGAGAGGACTACTCCCTGGAAGTGCGATTTGATTCACCCCAGGATCAGGCCCTGCGCTGGATGGTGGGTGGCTTCTACTTCGATCAGGAAATTGAAGGCTATGACATTGTCTTCAGCGGTCCCAATGTGCTCGAAGACACCCAGAATCTGGAGAACTTCGCGGTCTTCGGCTCGGTCACCATGGACTTTACTGAGCGTCTGACAGGTAGTGCTGAAATTCGCTATATGGAAGAAACCAAAAAACTCGTGGAAACCACGGGCTTTGAAGCCAAGGACACCTGGGACAGCACAACACCACGGTTTACCCTGAACTACCAGATGACGGACGCCGTCATGCTGTACGGCTCCATCGCAATGGGCGCAAAGCCCGGTGGCTTTAACGGTGCTGCCGGAGAAAGCGCAGGAGCGCCCATTTACGACCAGGAGGAGTCCACAAGCTTTGAGCTTGGGGTCAAGTCAATCCTCATGGATGGCAAGATGATTGCCAATGCGGCCGTTTTCTTCAATGAGGTTACCGATGTCCAACTGACTACGCCCATTCAGAACCCCGCCACGCAAAGCCTTACATCGATCGCCACGAACCAGGGCGAAGGTGAGGTCTTCGGCATCGAACTTGAGCTCACGTACTTTGCGACTGACAACCTAATGTTCGGCGCCAACTATGCCCTGGCGGATACGGAGTTCACCGAAGGCTGCGATGAGTTTCAATGGACCCTGACCAGTGGCGGCGGTCGCTGGACCGGCGACGTCGCGACGTCCGCCAATCCCTCGGGAGCGGGGAATTGCTCCATTGAGGGTAATCGCTTCCCTCTCTCGTCTGAACACCAGGCATCGGCTTACGTAGATTTTACAGTTCCGATGAGCGAGAACTTTGAGTTCTTCTTCAATGCCAACGTCACCTACGAGAGTGAGAAGCCGGTACAGGTGCACAACCTGGCCTTTGCACCGGAGGCAACGCTGGTGGGTGCCCGACTGGGCCTGAACGGTAAAAACTGGACCCTCGCAGCCTTCGGGCGCAACCTGACTGACGAGGATGCACCCCCCATGGTGACTCGTTGGCTGGCCAGTCCTTACTTCACGTTTGCGTCAATCAACGTCTACAACAGCGGCATTGGCGCGGATACAGGGACCCCTCGGGCTTTCTTCGGTTCTTTGCGCCGCGAACGCCAGTTGGGGGCTGAGTTTATCTGGCGCTTCTGATCACTACGGTGCTCGGGCCACATCGTTGGCCCGACGTCGCGAATCCGTAGGGGGAAGGGCTCACCCGGCTAAGATGGCGAGCCAAACTCTGATCTCCCGACTGACCCGGTCGGGGGTTCTGGCAATCGCGCGTGACCGGGACCGGGAACCGTCACCAGGCTGGCGCGGCCCATGTGATCCCCTTTGACGGAACCTCCCGCAAGCTCTGGTGGGGCAATCGATCGACCGCGGGCCGCAACATCCGAACAGGCTGATGCCGGGCTCTCAACCAATTCCTGTTCCCGACAACCATCTTGGTCGCCCCCTGCAACCATGGCGTATCTGCGTGCCAACCGCGCGGTCAATGGGCCGAGGCCCGATTGTCGGACGCCTGTTGTACTACCCCAATCACTTCCCCCGGGGTGCCACCGAGACAATCGACCAGCGCGGCATCCAGACAGCGTGCCTCGATGGCGACATAACCTGCTGCAAGTGGGGGTAATCCTGACACTTCATATCAGTCAGCGACTGCCCCTGGCACCGCGACAGCATAAGCCTCAATCCGCGCTGAGCGTGCCGCCAAGCAGGTCTCTCGATCCGTTGCGACCGCGGTGCTGACAAACAGGGTACGGCCATCCTGCCCCCCCAGCGCACAGGCGATAGCCTGGCGGCCGGTATCAATAACATCGAGGATCGCACCGCCTTCAGCCAGCCGGAGCACAGTGCCTGTGGTGGGCGAAGCCACCCAGATTGCCCCCTCTGCATCAACACAAATACCGTCGGGCACCGCTCCTTCCGGTAGCGGTGCCCAAACTCGTCGGTTATAAAGTTCAGCCGTCGGCGAAATATCGAAAGCAGTCAAGCAGCCGCGAAAAGTCTCGGCCACAACCAGGGTATGGCCCTTGGCCAACAGCGCCATACCGTTGGCAAATAAGAGGTCTCCCGCCGCCGCATGGACAGAACCGTCAGGGTCTACCCGAGCCAGGGTGCCCGGTGCGACCGGGTCCCCTTCGGGGAGATCAAAACCGAAGTTACCCACCCAGGCGCGCCCTTTCGGATCCACCAACATATCGTTGATACGTCGTTCAGCCACTTTGGACACGTCGGCGTGGCAGGCCAGCTCACCGTTACCAGCATAGCGATACACGGTTTTATCCAGCATTGAAGCGATCAGCAAATCACCATTGGGCAGCCAACCCAAGCCCGAGGGTCGCTGAGGGATGGACACCACTGGCTCAGCAACGCTGCCAGGTCGCAATCGAAACACCGCTTCATCGTAAAAATCCGAGAACCACAGAGCGCCACAGTACCAGCGCGGTCCCTCGATAAAAGCAAAGCCATCGCAGGCAATTTTCCCTGGAACTACCACTGGTTGTCTCCCACTTATGACTGGGCCACCGGTACTGCCGCGCGCGGCATCCGAACACGCCAGGCCCCAAATCTATCAATTCGCTGATCTGCTACCGTCGGCGCAGAATACCGGCCTCCCGCAATCGGGGCTGTATGTCAGTGGCGAAGCGCTCAAGATCATCGCGGTAGCGAGGGAAAGTCAACATCACCGCGTCAACACCACCGGTGTGGGCAGCGACCAGCTGCTCAACGAGGTCGTCGGCGGTCCCGATCATGTGAACGCCGCCACCAGAGGCGGCCAGCATGTCCCGGGTAAAGTCATCAAAGGAGCCGCTGCCCGCCGTCAGATCATGCAGCCAATTATCGGTTGCCACCGGGTCCTTGGCCGCGATGATAGCGGCCAACTTGTCCTCCGCTTCACTGCGTGTCTGCGCCCACAGCAAAAACGGAAAGATCGCAGTGCGGACACTGCGCTGGCGACCCTCGGCCCGGGAATGGATATCATCAATGATGCCCGGGATGGCCTCGACAGAAGGCGTCGATATAAAGGCCCAGTCACAGAGGGCTGCGGTCATCTGCTTGGCATCTTCAGAGGTCCCGGCATTGGCAATGGCGGGCTGGATCGCCGGCACCGGTGACGCTTCCCCATCGATCACGGTGTACCAGTCGCTGCGATGGTTAAAGGGCTGTCGACTCCCGTCCCATAAACCCCGAAGCACCTCTATGAACGCTGCGGTGCGCTCGTAGCGGCGGCCGTGTTCGGCCAGCTCGATACCCATCATGCCAAATTCCCGGGCACTCCAACCGCTGACCACATTTAACCCCCAGCGCCCACCGCTCATGTGTGCCAGGGTTGCCCCCATCTTGGCGACCACGAACGGGTGGAACAGGGGAACATGGACCGTCGAGAAAATATTGATGCGCTCTGTGGCTCGCAGTAGCGCCGCCGCCCAGGTGGTGGTCTCCAGTGAGGTACCCAAAAAATTGGTCTCCCCGCCAAAACCGCGCCAGCGCGAAACCGGGAACAGGTACTCAAAGTCCAGGGTTTCAGCACGAAGAGCCAGGGCTTCATTA
>Ga0181596_10003402_pt1 | contig 14786 bp, 10 predicted proteins | sample 041ome_6_FD_148655 | JGI IMG/M metagenome (GOLD analysis project Ga0181596, IMG submission 148655) | Coastal salt marsh microbial communities from the Groves Creek Marsh, Skidaway Island, Georgia - 041402US metaG (spades assembly) | ecosystem: Environmental > Aquatic > Marine > Intertidal zone... | reverse complement strand
GGATATACAAATAATGGCATCGGCGCAACAAGTCCGAGGGATTGAACTCGCCTCCTCATCGCAAAGAACAGATTTGACCGTAGTTTTAGTGTGTCCACAAATTCCCGGGAATACCGGGACGATTGCGCGCACGTGCGCGGCGACGCAAGTGCCTTTACATTTGGTGGGACCGTTAGGTTTTGAGCTCGACGACGCAAAGTTGAAACGCGCGGGTTTGGATTATTGGCAAAGCGTTTGCGTGAAAGTGCACGAATCGTACGACGCGTTTTATACGTATTGGCAAGAGATTGAAGCGTCGAAAAGAGGAAGATTAGTCGCGTTTTCAAAGTTTGGAGGGAAGTCGCATTGCGCGCGAGGCGCGTATAAACCGGGAGACTGGTTGCTCTTTGGGAGCGAAGTCAGCGGTTTACCAGAGAACGCGCACAAACACTGCGAAGCGACGGGAGGGATTCGGAGAATACCCATCGACGAAGAGCACGTGCGGAGTTTAAATTTATCGGTTTCTGTCGGTGTGGGAGTCTACGAAGCGCTGCGACAAATAGACGAGAAAGGGATGGAAGTAGACGTGGAGTATCGCCCTCAATACGGGAAGGAAGATTAATATATTTACGAGTAGAATAATAATATTAATAACAATAACGATGATGATGATTACGAACCTAGCTTGAACGCGTCTGCAATTAAGGAATACACCAGCCCTAACTTGAAGCAATTCACAAACTCCAACTTCCTCCCAGGTCTGCTCGTTTTATAATACCACCTCGTGATCGTCTCGTAAACGAACACGCACAACGCGCCGGCGACGACGTCGTTGATGCCCAACGCGCCAAACGATAAAGTAATCACCGAAGCTAAATAAAAACCAACAAAAATAAAGATAGTTTTCCATAAAAGCATCCGATACGATCGTCGTTGGAAATATAAATCCAAGCGTTGCGGTAAAGAGGTCAACACTGACGCTATTCGGGTTTCGCTTTCGCACTTGATTGTCTTTTTGTGGTGACTCCTTTTGTTTTGACTCCTCTTTTTTTTACTACTACTAGTACTACTACTACTACTCGATGATGATGATGCTTTTCCTGCGTTAGAGAACAACAGTCTCCTCGAAGAGAAGACAAAGGAACCACCTTCCCCGTCGTCTACTAGCGTATGCTTTTGAAGAGACAAAAGTCGAGGCAGCGTTGATGAATATGATGCACTCGTTGTCGTTGTTGTCGTTAAAGACGTCGTCGTTGAATACAAAAAAGATTCATTTCGTTTTTGTCGTCGTTTTATTATTACGCTCGTCGTCGTCCTCGACCTCGACAACAACGATGCGGCGAGTTTGGGGATTCTTGAAGCAGATGATGCTCCTGAAGAGGAGGAGGCTTTTGTTTGCGCGATGAATACTATATTAGAAGAGACAAAGGTCATTTCCGAAACAGAGAACAGGAAGTAAGACTAAATGAGGAAATGTCTCTTCTCGTTAATTTTTTCTCTCTCTTCTTCCCACAATTCACTTTAAACAAACAAACACGAACGAAATTCCCTCATTTTCACTCAAATCTCATCAATTACTCGTAAAATTGGTACATGGTCTCCCCTTCAACTGCTTCAATTTCTGCTGTGAGTAGTGTCTCTCCTCTCGCGACGACGAGGAGGAGCAATAACACAACCCCTACCATCCGCACCTCCTCAAAGTCCTCCTCCTCAAAATCCTCTTCGCATTTGTTTTCTTTTTCTTCGGGGTCTGTTCGAGGGAAGAGAATCAAATTATTAAGAACAACAACAACAACAACAACAAAAGAACGCCAAGTCGTAACAAAGACATCCAGTCAGCAAAAATTTATATCACCATTGTTTGAGTTGGCGGCGAAGAAAACGCCGGCAACTGCGGTGGTTGCCGCGAAACCAGTCGCCATGTGCGCGGCGGTAGCGGCGAGTTTGTCGGCGGCAAGTCCACTGGCGTTTCCGGTGTTTACCGCGGCGGCAATTTTACCCGTCACTTTGGCGTACATTAACCCGGTGTATTCTTTCAGCGTCGGGTACGGTCTCTCGGTCGCGGCGAGCGCGGGAATATTGTTGAAATCAGCAAGCATCAGTGGAATTCTTTTACCTGAACTCTGTCAGCTGCACATATTGGGAGGTTTACTCTACGGTTTACGATTGGGCATCTTCTTAGCCATTCGCTCGAAGACGTGGAAGGACTGGGGGAAGAAGGCGAAGGCGTCGCCCGAGGCGCAGAACAGCAAGTCCTTTTTGCAAAAAACGATGGTCATCGTAGGGTGTGGGTTTATTTACGCCTTGATGGCTTCTCCCATGCTTTTCCACTATCAACACGCGAACGTGGTCGCGCACCACGAGATTTTGAAGGCTGGCGTTGTCATGCAATACGTCGGGTTGGTGTTAGAAGCGGTTGCGGACCAATGGAAATATTTCCATTATCAAAAGAACGAAGGCAAGTTTTGCCAAACAGGCCCTTACGCGTTTTGCAGACACCCGAACTATTTGGGCGAAATTCTCTTTTGGCTCGGGTTATACGTCGCCGGCGTGCCTGCTATGTTGACGAAATGGTCCACGTTCATTCCGGCTTCCATCGGATGCGCGTTCATTTTGTTTTTGATGACCATGGCGAGTAAACGAGGCGATAAGAACGCTCTGGAGAAGTACGGCGATGCGCCTGGGTATAAAGAGTACAGAGAGAAGAGCTGCTCGCTCGTCCCTGGGTTTTAGAATGTTGGTAGTAAAAGTGTTCAGCGCGTTGAGGAGCGCGTACGTTTCATAACACGGCACGTTGTGATACGTATGTTGTTGTTTCAGTATTAATAATAATAATATCTTTCTAATTACATTTTGCCTTTCGCTTTCATTTCCGCTTCCAACTCCGCAACCGCCGCCAAATCGTCAGCGCTCAAGTTATCCAAATCAATCTGTCCTTTAAACGATTCCTTCTCCGCTTTCGTCGTCATTTCGTCGTATTTCTCCGGGAACGCCACTTTCGCTATGGTGCCAAAGACGAAAATAGTCCCGACGATGATCCCCCAGGCTGGGAGAATAAACGACGCGACGTTGATGAACATCTGATCGAATTCCGAGGTGTCCACGCCTGGGATACCACCACCACCACCTTTCGCGAGATTAGAAATGACTTCGTAATGATCATCCATGAGCGAAGCTCTCGCGACGACGACGTTGTTGTTGTTCTTTTTATTATTAGTATTCTTGGTGTTCCTGTTCCCGATGGCTTTTAATGATGATGATGATGATGATGTGAAAGAAGAAGAGGAGGAAGAGTTCTTCTTCGCGACGACAGCGGACCGAGACGAAGCAGTCGTAGTCGTCATCATCGTCATCGTCGACGAGGCTTGGGCAATCATTTTATTAAAGGCGTAAGTAAAGTGTGTGCGTGTGTGTGTGTGTTGTGCTTATCTCAAGTTGTGAGAGAATTTTATCTCTTTTCGAGATATTTTGATTTGAGATTTTGATCTTTTTTCGATGTCGTCGAGTAACTCTTGTTCGTAAATAATAATGTGAACATGTAAACGCTCTCTCTCTTTCTCTCTTTCTCTCTTTTAGAGAATGCGTTATTTATTATATTCAAGCGTCTGCTAATTCCTCCTCGTCTTCTTCTTCGGCGTCCATGTCGTCCTCCTCATCGTCTTCCTCCATGTTTTCTTCGTCAACATTCTCGTTCTCCTCGTCGTCGTCGTCAATAACGATGGGAACCGCCGGCGGATCTTGTTCTTCTACTTTTTCTTCTTTTTGTTTCTGTTCTTGCTGTTGCTCTTCGAGCATTTTCGCGTTGAGGGCGGCGTAATCGACCGCACCACCGCGACGACGACGTTTACCTCCCACTTCCTGCACCTCCGCCGGCGGTGGTGCTGCCGCTTCAGCCGCTTCAGTAGGCGCGCCTCCTTCTTCAGTTTCGACGCCGCCGTTTTCTTCGAGCTCTTGCAATCGCAAAAGTTCTCGTTCTCTCTCCTCTTGTCTTCTGCGCAACTGTTCGGTCTCTCGTTCTAAGCGTTCTAAACGCACCAACTCTCTTTGCTCTCGCTTTTTCGCGACTTCTTTCTCCAAAATACGCGCGTTTAACTTTTCGTCGAAACAATCGGTGTTGTGCGTGGCGAACAACGCTTTGCAATGTGATGCAACCGAGCGACCAAACGCAGAGACAGCTTTGCCTTGAATCCGATAACCGCCTTCTAAGACTGATATAACTCTTCCCCCGGCGTGTTTGTTCGCAATTTCGCACAATTCGTTCGTCAACCACTCGTAATCTAACTCTTTGACGCCTAAATTGACTGGTCCTTGAATGGCATCTTTAGAGTGCGCGTCGAAACCAGCGGAGATGAACACTAAGTCTGGTTTGAATTCATCCAGAGCGGGTAAAACTTTCGCTCGCCAAACGCGTCTCCACGAACTCCCTCGTTCGGCGCGTTTACCTTCGCCAATCATACCAACGTCAACGATTCTCGGTGGCGGCTTTTCAAACGTCGCCGTTTCCATTTCCGCCAACACTTTTTGATCGTCCTTGACGACGCCATCAGCGGCTTCGTCTTCCGCGGAGGAGTACCCGGAAACGTATCCAGTATCTGTGTTGTCGTTTTCCGTGCTAGTGTTATTATTATTGTCTTCGTTTTCAAAATTGATATCGTTTTGTTCTTGTCTTTGTTTCGTATCTTTCGTCGGTCCCGTTCCGGGGTAAAAATTTGACATTCTTCCGTAGCCGTGCACGGACGCAAAGAAAATCTCATCCTTATCGGTGTCCGGATCCATCCACGGTTTACACGTGTTCGTCGTTATCTCTCCGCTGCTCCAAGGCGTTGAGATTTTAACTTTTGGCGCGCTCGGTGCCGTATTCGCGACGAGCGCTTCGGTACCGTTGCCGTGATGGACGTCGAAATCAATGATCGCAACTTTCTTGATGCCTTTATGTCTGTGCACGCACCTCGCGTATGCTGCCGCAACGGCAACGTTATTAATCAAACAGAAACCGTGCGACCCTTGTCCAATTGGATCGCCAGGAAGGCCAACTGGTCCTAATGGTCCCGCGTGGTGTCCCGGCGGTCTCACCGCGCAAAAGACGCGTTGACACTTTTCATGCTCTTCACCGATGACAACCGCATCGACAGCCTTGATTGCCGCTCCAGCGGCACAGAGCGCCGCGTGAAATGAGTGCGAACACACCGTGGTATCGCCATCGATGGTTCCAATCGCGCTGGAGTGTACCGTTACGTCTGGGAGAGATTCACAAATTTTTTGCACCTTTTTGATGTAATTGTACTCGTGGCATCGTAAAACGTCCACCATTTGCGCCGGCGACTCCGTCGTGTCTATGCTCAGGGTTGAAGACTCGGAGAAATCTGCCGCGCGCAGAGTACCATTCACTGGGTTCATGATGCACGTCAATCTTTGAACGTTTTCTGGAGGGACATCAAATGAACATCCTCTCTTAATGGCCGGACACGAGTGGTGTAACAAACACGCGTCCGGGGCGATAATCAAGCCATTCACACCAGGCGGCGTCGTTTCTTTCTTACCTTTTTTACCGTTCAACAAAGAAACCAAATCGTCGTACCCTCTTCTTTTGGCGATACACTTCGCGCTTTCTTCTTTCGCATTGACAATGTCCGCGTCCGCGTTCCTCTTTATCAAAACTTTCACGCACTCCGCGCTATTATTCCTCACCGCGTGAATCAACGCCGTATTCCCATCGTTATCGGTATCGTTGAGCATGCTGGAATCGTTTTCCAACAAAAGTTCCACAACATCCGCGCGATTATAATTAGCCGCCCAAATCAACGCCGTCCTCCCCGATCGATCTTTCTGATTCAAATACGCCTTCAAATCGTCCTCCTCGTTTGGCGCTTCGTAGTTTTGAATCAAATACGCGCAAATCTCTTTACTCCCGTGTTGCGCGGCAATACTCATCGCCGTTCTGTGGTAATCATCCTCCACATCGTGTCGAGTCAAATGCGGTAGCAATACCTTTACCATCTCGAGACTTGCCTCGCGAAACTTGGCGAACGACGCCATCGTACACGCGATGTGCACGGGCGGAGACCCTTCCAAAGTTGCAAACGGATCCGCGCCTTTCTCTAACAACATCTCCACCATTAGATTTTGACCGCTCAAAATCGCGCAGTGCAACGCCGTTTGCCCGTCCTCGTCTCGACGATTTAGCGCGTGCTTCAAGTTGGTGTTGAATTGCTCCTCCGCGGCAGCGTCATCACCCTCGTCGTTCCCAGCGTTGTTCTCGTTTTTGTCATCATCATCACCATCTTCTTCTTCTTCCTCTTCTTCTTCTTCTTCTTCTTCTTCCGCATCTGGATCGAAATCTTTCTCGTCGTCCGAGTCTTCTTCCTCATCACCATCCTCTCCTTCTTCCTCATCATCGTCACCATCATCTTCTCCTCCGCCGCCGCCGCCTTCTTCTCCATCATTTTTCTTCTTCTTTTTTGGAAACGTCAACGCTTTCCTCAACCGTTCCAAATTCTCTCCAGCAACACCGACACCACCACCATTACCTTCAAAATGTACGCGTGCGTCGCACAAATCGTGAATTGGAAACTGACTTTGAAAAAGGTGCCCTTCATCGTCGTCTGTCTCCTCGTCCGATGAATTATTCTCGAACATGATTCTTTTTTATGTACGAGTGTATTCTTTTCTTTTTTTCTTTAATAAGATTTCTATAATTCTGATTTTGAGGCAGAGCGATGCACGAAAATTTTTTGTCGATTTTCAATCAAAAACTTGGGGACAAAAAGCAGCAGTTGAGAAAAAGCGAAGAAAAAAAGCGCATCATCTTCATATCTCTACTACAGAGTACTACACTCTTTATTTACATTACTCTCACAAAAGTCAGCTCTGCAAAACTCTGTCTTCTCGCCTTTTGGGATACATAAAAAGAGATGTGGTTTACGACAATTACGTATCCCGCGACGAGGAAAAGAGTTTTACTGATGATGAGTATCAGGAGGAGTTGTTGTTCGTGTTTTGCTTCTGCGGCGGAAGAGAATCGTTTTCGTTCGTTGTGCACATCATCAGGAGCATCTGCATCGGCGACGGCGTCAACTGATGATGATGACAAAGACGACGACGGAAACAGAAGAAGAATTAGAGAAAGAAAAAGAGAAGAAGAAGAAGAAGGTTCAATTGAAGAAAATCCAAACGAGAACGCGTGGAGAAGAATGGTACGAGAAGCGGACGAGTTCGTGTTGCCTCCAGCTTTGAGATTGAAAACTTTAGCATCATCAAGAGTCGAAGACGACGGTAATAAAACCAAGAACATCGAGTCATCATTGTCGTCGTTAATCTCAAACGTCCCAGCGAAAGCGATCGTGATTGAAACCAATCGACTGACGAACAGAAAAGGCTTTTATAACGACATCAAGAGCGACTACATCATCGACAACAACAACAACGAGAACAACGGGAAGAACTCGATGGAGTTACCGAAACATTTCGAGAAAGCGGTGAAGAAGGCGATACAATCGGAAGGGAGTTCGAATAAGCAACTGGCGAGGAAAGGGAAGAGTTTATTGGAGGTGTTGAGGACTGCATCGAGAGGGTTTCCCGACGACCAAGTCGACGACTTTAACGACAGTTCCGAAGACTTTCGCGTGAGGAGTTGGGTCAAAGAAGGATTGGACGTCAAAGGAAGTAAAAATAGTAGTCACAGAAGTCGAATGAACGATTCGGCAACGAAGATGTATGAAGACGACGGAGAAGATGAGGACGACGTAGAGATTATGAAACGAGATTGGGACGCGGACATTGAATGGGGAGCGAGACTCTCCGTGCGAAAAATGCGGCGGATGCAAATGGAAGAAGCGGTGTTTGTGGGTAAAGCGAAGACTCGAACGGGAGCGAAGAAAAAATTAGGTGATTTCGCCGCGTCGTCGGACGATCCTCGACAACAAATTCAATCAAGGAGAAACGCGCCGAAATACGATCAAACCGAAGCTGCGGCGTATGCGATAACGCGCGCACCGATGACGCTCGGTGCAATCACGAACGTTTTGAATGAGATACACTTGCGATTGAACGGAGGAAGTTTGGACGAGAAAGTAGCTTCGTTTTCTCCCGAGACGCTTCTTGATTTTGGATCCGGGAGTGTTTTCGTCGGCGCCATGGCAGCTCGAAACGTCTTTGGAGATCACGTCGGAATGAGTAAAACGGGTAGAAAAAGCATCGGTGACGATCGCGACGAGTCGACGAGGAGTAATAATCGAGTAGCCTTTGCCGCCGTGGACAAGAGTTCCCACGGTATGGTGTTTGCCAAACGAGTGGAAGAGTACATGCGAGATGAAGCTGAAAAAGAGGGAGAGGAGGATACGAAATTAGGAACGAAAGAAGACGAGAACGGGAAAGCAAAGGACTATGACGACAATTATGACGATAACGACGATGATGCTTTACCCATACAGTGGTCCGAAGACACGTTCGTTCCGGAAAGCGTGAGAAACAATCGCAGATTTCCAACGCCGGAAGCGTGGTCGGAAGGTTCCAAGCAAAGGTCCGTCGCTTCTTTAGCCGCGTTGCAAGACAGAAGCGCTTCTTCTTTTGACCTCGTGTTGGCGTGCTATTCTCTCGGAGAAGTCATGGTGGAAGCAGAAAACGAGGAAAGAAGAATTAAATCCGGAATGACATCGTCGAAGCACCTCAGCGGCGCGAACAAAACGTTCGGCATGCGCAAAGTTGATTTGCTCGCGAGGCAACTGTGGGACAAAACGGCCGATGGCGGCGTTTTAGTGATTGTTGAACCAGGAACGCCGCGAGGTTCGAAACTCGTTCGAAGAGTGAGGCAACTCGTGTTAGATTACGAAGAACGCAACGCGCGTAATGCGGAGAAAAAAACGAATGCAGCACCGAACAGCGTAAAATCAAACGCTCACGTCGTCGCGCCTTGCCAACACGATAAGAAATGCCCCATGAGCGTTGCGAACGAAAAAAAATCAACTTCTCAAATGTGGTGTCACTTCTCGCAACGCGTCGAGCGAACGGCGACGCATCGGTTGATGCTCGCAAGAGGTAAAGGACGAACGTATCAAGACGAAAGGTTTTCGTACGTTGCGATTCAAAAGTTACCCAGAGACCAAGCGGAGGAACTCGCGGAATCGAAAGCTCTGCGTATTTTGGAAGAAGAAAACAATGCGGATGGCGATGCTTTCTTTGCTTCTGAAAGTCTCACATCTTCGGACGACGATTATAACGACGAAGAAGAAGAAGAGGAGGAAGAGGAAGAAGACGAAAGCGAAGAAGACGAGGACGAAGATACCTTTATATTCGACGAATCCACGAAATCTAAAGCTCGCGCCGTCGCCATGGCCTCCCAACCTTTATGGTCTCGAGTCGTCCGTCCACCGATCAAACGACGCGGTCACGTTGTCATCGAAACGTGCGAACCAAACGGTAAGTTGGAGAAACGTACCGTCGCGAAAAGTCACGGCACGGTTTTCGGCATCGGAAGAGACGGCTATCGCCGCGCGAGGAAAACGAAACTCGGCGATTTGTTCTCCTTCGAAGATGTCAAGAAAAGAACGACGATTGATACCGACGACGATTTTGACATCGACGGTACGAAAAATACCATCATCAACAACAGAGCCGGGGTGGTTTTCGACGAGGAGAAGTTCATCATGGATTGGTTGGAGCAGAAGAAGAAAGTTGTCGAGTAATAATTTAGTATAACAATGTTAGTTTAGCAAAAAGTAGTTTTAATTAAGAAGAGAGAGAAAAAACAGAGGATTCACGACAAATTTTTCAGCATTTTTTTCATCACTTTTACTAACGAGTTTCGCATTCAGAAGCACGAGGAATGAAGACGATAGTCTCGACTACAAGCGTCACGTGCTTATCGAGGAGATACCAACCGCATCATCATCATCATCACGCCACCTCAATCAACAGGATGACTTCTACCACTCAAAATTCCTCTTCGTCTTCTTCTTCTTCGAAGCTCCGTCAGTTTATCCATAAATTCACCTCGTCGTCGTCGTCACCTTCGAAGCAAACGAACAACAACAGTATTCTTCCGCAGAGACGACAGGTGACGACGACCGCGGCGAGCGCTACTTCGGATGGTAATAATGGGAAGAATAATGATGACGAAGAAGCGTCGACGAAGTATAAAATCCCTCCGGACGACATCTCCGTATTCGTCACGCGTCCAGATGCGCCGTCGATTTCGTTGTCTCCCAGTCGAACGCAAGTGTTGTATTCGCACAAGCCGAAAGATAATCCACCGGTGGCAGAATTGGCGAGAAAAGAGCTCAAATTAGGAGGGATCCGCATAGATACGAAGCAGAACTCGAGTTCGAGGATGGGACACACGGTGAAGTTGTCGATTGGGAAGTTTCCGAAGACGGAAGCGGACATCGGCGCGTACGAAGACATCACGGGTCTGCCCGAGAACGGGTTGATTAACTTTGTGAGTTGGTCACCGAACGGGAAGAAGTTGGCGTTTACGGTCAGATTCCACGGCGACGAACACGAGGACGAGGACGAGAGTCCATCGTCTTCGGCGACGGGGAGGAAGCCGCTCGAGTTGTGGATCGCGGATGTGGCGACGAAATCGGCGCAGAAAATCACCTCGTTGGCGGAAAACTACCAACTGAACACGATTTTTGAATCCTACTCGTGGTTGAACGATGACGAGTTGTTGTGTTGCGTCATTCCTAAAGATCGTCCGAAAAACGCACCGAAGAGACCGAAAACGCCGCTCGGGCCGAGAATCGAGAGTAACGTGGCCGGGAACGTGCGTCAGGCACGAACGTACGCAGATTTGTTGAAGAACGATACGGATGAGAAATTGTTTGAGTATTATTGCGAATCACAATTAGTTAAAACGAACATTAAAACGAACAAAACGACAATGTGGTGTAACGGCGAGAAGAAGATATTCACGCGCGTTGACCCGAGTCCGTGTGGGAAGTATGTCATTTTAGAGTGCTTGAAGCGTCCGTTCTCGTACGCCGTGCCGTGCGGCAGATTCCCGAAGAAAGTCTGGGTAGCCGAAGCGTCGACGGATAAGTTTTTGAGAGAAATTTGCGACTTGCCTTTGGCGGAGAACATTCCGATCGTTTCCAATTCGACGCGCGTCGGACCGCGAGGTGTGAATTGGCGTCCGGATAAAGAGGCGACGTTGTATTGGACGGAATGCCAAGACGAGGGCGATCCAAGAAACGAAGTTGGCGAGGGCAATCCTAGAGACATTTCGTATTTGGTTGATTTTACGAAACCAACCGCAGAAACGGATGCGCCGAAAGCATTCTATAAATCTGGGTTACGATTAAGCGGTTACGCGTGGGGATGCGACGATTTATCCATCGCGTACGAGAATTGGTACAAGACGCGCACGTCGAGAGTCGCGCCTTTCTCTCCCAAGGAAAACGCCGAGAAGGATTCCTACGCATCGACTCCGATCAGCGATGAGGAGAAGCAAAACATACTCTGGGAAAGAAACTACGAGGACAGTTACGGCGATCCAGGAGGATTTGTGACGAGACGAACGGATTTGGGGACGTACGTCCTCGCGCGCGTGGAAGGCGAAACGCCGTTGGGCGAAGGCACGGCGACTGGAAAGACTGGTGCAAAATTACTGTTACAAGGTTCCGGAGCAAACCCGAAAGGAAACAGACCGTTCTTTGACATTTTTGACGTCGATACGGGTAAAGCGAAAAGGTTGTGGCGTTCGCCAAAGAAGGAGAAATTATTCTCGTGCGGCAGTTTGCTTTCGGATTATGGTGAAAACGGCGAAGAGCAGATTACTTTGCAAACGATGCGCATATTGACGACGAAACAATCGCCGTCGGAATACGTCCAATATTACGAAACATCCTTCGATTACAAGAGCGGCGAAGATGCGAAATATGCGCTCAATACCGACAACGGTGATTCGAACATCGTAGAAGAGTTTGAAAAAGAACGAGTGGAAGGCCCGTGCGTGTTGCCGGTGAGGGAGACCAAAATATCGAATTTCCCGCATCCGCACCCGCAACTATCCGATCCTCCCAAGGAAATCATCAAGTATAAAAGAGACGACGGCGTTGAGCTAAACGGGACTTTATACACCCCACCTGGGTACGATGCTAAAAGAGACGGTCCGCTTCCTTTGTTAATTTGGGCGTACCCGAGAGAATTCAAAAATGCAGAATCAGCGTCTCAGTTGCGAGAATCGCCGTTTAGATTCACAGGCATCTCTCCGCAATCCTCTCTCGTATGGTTAGCGAGAGGATATGCAGTCTTGGACGGTCCAGCACTTCCCATCATCGCCCAAGGTGACGACGACGATGCCGAACCAAACGATACGTACGTGCAACAATTGGTCGCCGGGGCGAAAGCGGCGGTGGACGAAGTCGTTCGAAGAGGCGTAGCGGATAAAGATCGCGTCGCGGTTGGCGGGCATTCGTACGGAGCTTTTATGGCTGCAAACTTACTCGCACACGCTCCCGATTTGTTTTGTTGCGCAGTCGCGCGAAGTGGTGCCTACAATCGAACGTTAACGCCTTTCGGGTTCCAAGCGGAAGAGCGCTCCTTTTGGGAAGCGCCTGATGTCTATTCTAAAATGTCACCATTTAACAACGCGCATTTGGTGAAGAAACCTATATTATTAATCCACGGTGAAGACGATCCGAATTCGGGAACGAATGTCATGCAATCGGAAAGATTTTTTGCGGCTCTGAAAGGGAACGGCGCGCAAGCAAAATTAGTCGTTTTACCGCACGAGAATCACGGGTATCGCGGCTTGGAGTCGGTGTTGCACGTCATGGCGGAAACGAGCGAGTGGTTGGACGAGCACTGCAAGGTAAAGAGAGTGTAAGTGTTTAATGATTTGTAGAGAGTGTGCGTGCGTGCGTGCGTGTGTGTGTGCGTGTGTAAATAGAGATAGAGATATTTATCATCATCGTCAGAGAGGGCTTTTAACGGAAGAGCTTGCCCAAATTAGGTATTTAAACAACAACAAAAGTATAAATTATTAAACTCCCCACCCGCTGCCGTGGTCGCTTCGGTGTCTCCCATATCCATCGTCTTCTTCGTCGGAATCGTACTCGTCGTCGACGTCCCACTCGTCCCTGTCGCTGTCGTCGCCGCCGTCGTCGAAAAATCCGTCGTCATCGTCAGTATCTTCCTCCGGGTAATCCCCTCGGTAATAATTTTCCGCGTTGCTATCTTCGCTATCGTCCTCCGAGAAATATTCGTTCTCGTGTAAGTTATGCTCTACGTTTGCGTTATCTAAGAAATCAGACACTCTGACGATTGGTTCTTCGCAAATGATATCGTCCGTTTCAACGGTACCTCCTTCCCTCTTTGGAACGACGTCGTCTTGCTCGAGCACGTACAAGTCGTACACCCAATTCCCATCCGCGTCCTCTTCTTCTCTCTTCTTTTTCTCCGTGTACTCTTTTACCATCGGCATGTAGTTCATCAAAATCTGATCTTCTAACTCTATCTCTTCATCATTTCTATTTCCCTCTTCTTTCCCTTCTTTTTCCTTTTCTTCTTCTTCTTCTATCTTTTCCTCTTCCTCGTCCAGGCACAAAATGTCGTAGCAATAAAACACCTCTTTCGTAGAATCGGTCGTCGTCGTCGACGACGACAGAACATTTCTCTTCTTCCTTTGTTCCTCGTCGGTGATATTATGATCTCTTCTTGTCGTCGTCATACTTTTCATGCTCTCTTCTTCGCTCATGACCTTAACTTCCTCGTACGTCCGTTTTGTCGTCTTCCTCGTCCTCGTCGACGCGGTGTTGGTGGTTTTACCGCCGCCACCATCCTCTCCTTTTCTTCTGCTCTCTAACAACGTCTTCACCGTCTGCGCATCTCTCGCGTCGTTTTGTTCCATCCCCGCTTCTCTCGTTAATCTTACGAACTTTTTCAGCATTCTATTGCTTTTCTTCTTCTTCGTTTTCTTCTCGTCCTCGTCCTCGTCAAAGTCTCCTTCACCTTCACCTTCTTTTGTCGTCTGATGCGAATTTCGACGAAAAGGCAGCGCTTGACTCCCACCGCCTAAAACTGCGTCTAACTGCGCCGCCAGCTCCCGGTCGTATCTGCCTTTGACAAAGTCGTCGTTTTTTATGTTTTTGATCGCGCTTCTGTTGTTGCTGGTATTCGTATAACTGTTCTTCTTGATGCTTCGTTTCATCCCATTCGTGTTGTCCGTCCCTTTTGTATCGTTTCCTTTTCGTTCATCTTCTTCTTCCTCGTCTTTTCCTTGCAAAAACAAAACCTCCGCCGCCTTTTGCGAGCCTCGCTTCCGTTTCACTCTCACCACCGACACCACTCTCGTCGTTCTCTCAAAATCCTCACCCATTAGTATTATATATGTGGTATTATTTTAAGAACGTCTTCTTCTTCTTCTGTTTGAGAAGTTTTGCCGTTTTTCCATTTTCAAAAGTCTTCATTTCACGTAAAGAAAGACTGAGTATTGAGAAGATGGCGTTTTCGACGAGTAGTATTAAAACGAGCGCTACGAACAACAACAACAACAACGGCGAATACGTTTATCTCAACGCGCTTTGTTCGTGCGGCGTGGCATCCGTCGTGTCTTTATATTCGTGTTATTATTATTATTCGAGGTACAAATGCGAGCGATTTGCAAAAGAGGAAGAGACGGTTGGAACGCAGAAAAAGTGCTTGTTTTCCAGACGATCTCACTCTGAAGAAAAGGACTCCTCTCTTGATAAAGAAAAGAAAGTGATGCTGGTCATCTCGCACCCGGACGACGAGGCGATGTTTTTCGGACCGACGTTAGAGAGTTTGAAGAAGACAACGAATGTGATTACGTCAACGAAAGTCTTTTGTAT
>Ga0181596_10003386_pt1 | contig 14825 bp, 10 predicted proteins | sample 041ome_6_FD_148655 | JGI IMG/M metagenome (GOLD analysis project Ga0181596, IMG submission 148655) | Coastal salt marsh microbial communities from the Groves Creek Marsh, Skidaway Island, Georgia - 041402US metaG (spades assembly) | ecosystem: Environmental > Aquatic > Marine > Intertidal zone... | reverse complement strand
ACGATACTACTTTTCGCGATTCAGACAACCAGGAGAACGATGAAAAGTTGTTGAACACGCCAACTCGCGATAAAAAGCATCTGAAGAAGAGCGAGGGTTGCGAGAATGATTTCATCGTCGACCGCAATGTAGAAGAAGAAAAATCGAAACGACATGGGAAACGCGTCAAAAAAATTCTCTCCGAGTGGTTATATGAAAACTTTTATCCGACGGACACGAGAAAGCGACCGGTACCAACAAAAGTGGAGAAGAAAATGCTAGCCGAAAAGACTGGGTTAACGCAAACGCAGGTGACGGACTGGTTCGTAAACGCTCGCGCGAGGTTGTGGAAACCGAGAGTGGAAGGTATCGTGCGTTCGGTCATCGACGAGTTGAAGAAAAAGAACGGGATGTGAACAATATTTGGCGACGAAGACGATGATTACGCTATGGCATCATCATCATTATCATTATTATTGTTATTATTATCATTATCATTAAATGCGTGTACGTGTGTACTTCACTCTCAGCTCTCGTCTTCGTATATTACGAACGTAAATGTATTACGGTTGCATCGTGTTCGCGGCTTCGTACTGCAACAATCGATCCTCCTCTCGTTTAAACGCCAAGAACTCCTCGCTCGGCTTTGGATGCGTCTTCCCGTTTTCCGTTTCGTAAAAGTCTCGTATCTTTGGAATGTGTTCGGGCACGATGATCTGACCCTCGTACTCCGGATCCGCGCCGTGCTTTTTCAGAGCCTCCATCGCCTCTTCGTTTTTCATATTCTCCGCCCAACGATACGGCGTATCCCCGGCGTTATTCGACGCGTTCACTTTCGCCCCGAGAGACACCAACAAATCTATCCCTTCCACCCAATTATCGAACGCCGCGTTAAACAAAGGCGTGTTCCCAGCCGCTTCGACTTCGTTCACGTCCATCTTCTCTTCCTCGATCAATCGTCTGATCAAATTCTCGTCTCGTCGAAACACCGCTCGGTGCACCTTCATGGCACCAACCAAACCTCGTCCGCGCATGGACCCGCCGCCGTCTTCTTTCACGCCGACGCACCCGTATTTCAACGGGAACGGGCCTTGCACTCGTTTGTACCACGGTTCGACTTCCGTCATTTCTTTGGTCGTGTGTTGTTTATATAGTAAACGTGCGTTAGAATGTTAGAGAATGCGTTTTGCAAATGTGTGTTCTTTTTTTTTTTGTGTGAAAATAAAGCGTTTCAGCGTTTTTTTGATGAGCGTTTTCAAAAAATCGTCAGACAGACCGCGAAGAGAAAAGAGAACGAAAACTTCAAATCCGACTCTCTCTCCAACTCCATCCATCTCGTCTCTCGTCTGTTCGCTCTTCCTTCGCGATAATGGGCCTCTTCGATGGCTTCAACACAAAGCAGCAACAGCAACAACAACAGCGCTCTTCTTCCGAGTCGCCGGACGTCGAAAAAGTGTCCTCTCTCGCCGTCGCGAAAAGGTCAGCCTCCTCAAAGGGGTCGGGGAACTTCGAGAGCAGCGACGATGGCGCTTTGGTGGGGGACGACGCGTACTCGCGCGTGCCGCTGTCGCCGCAACCGCCGAAGGAGAAAGACCCGATCAAACTTTGGGGGGTGAAGTTGTTGTTTTCGGAGAAAGCAATCTTTTGGCTCTTGGCGATGGGCGCGCTGTTCGCGTACCTTGGATTTACGACCGTGCAAGAGTACGTGTTTCGAAACCACGCGAAAGAGGCTGTTGGGTTTCGCTTTGGCGGAGTCGTGACGCTGACGACGAGTTTCACGTACGCTTTGCTGGGGTTTTTGGAGCGTTTAGCGAACGATGAGTTTAGAGATAGCAGTAGTGGTGGTAGTGGTGGTCATAGCAGAGGGTTTAACGCGCTCATAGATGAGCAACATAAAAACAACGCGAGCGGGAGTAGCTTTAATATTTTTAGAAGGCGAGCTAAGCTTAAAGATTACGTGATTTTAGCAACCATGACGAGTGGAGGGATGTATTTGACCAACTTTAGTTTATCGTATATTAATTACACGACGAGGATTGTCGCCAAGTGTTCGAAAGTGATACCGACGATGGTCATGGGAGCGTTGATGCAAGGAAGGCGGTACGAGAAGAAGGACTACTTTGCGGCGATGACGTTGGTGTGCGGTGTGTGTCTATTCGCGCTGGGAGATAAAGCGAGTTTGCCGCAATTCCAACCGAAAGGGGTTGTGATGATAGTTTGTGCGTTATTTATTGAAGCCGCGGCGGGGAATTTCGAAGAGAAGAGGTTGTTCAACGTCAGTTTGCCGGCGTCGCACGCGGAAGTCGTCATGCACGCGAATATTATCGGACTTTTTATGACTATGTTCGGAATGACTTTAAATGGCGAGATTTGGTTCATAATTAGCTACATGAATTCGCGTCCGGAGTGCGTGCTCCGAGCGATGACTGCGGCTGCTTTTGGATACATGAGCGTGTCCTTCATTTTGCTCTCCATTCGACAGTACGGAGCGACGAATACTGAAATTATTAAAGCGCTGAGGAAGATGCTCTCGATTGCGCTCTCGTTGATTTTGTACCCGAAACCGATGGGTTGGAGATACGTGACGGGTACGTGCGTGACGGCGTTCGGTATCATGACGCTCTATGCGATTAAGAAGCGACGGTACGTGAAAGCAGCCGGCAACGTCGAGGCTTTTAAGTAGCGCAGTTTAATATCTAATAGCATACAACGAATAAATTACAGTGCGCCATCGCTACGAGAGAAATCTTCTGACTGTCTCAGGATATCCCCGTACCCGTCTCCTCGGGGTGAACCTAAACGCGCGAAAAACAGCGCCGCGATGCGTCTGCACTCGACGTGATCAACCGGACAGCCGTTTTCACAAAGCCAACGAAACAGATGCGAATGTCCTCTGTACGCGGCTCTAAAGCTCGTTTCGGACGACCACGGGCATCCGATAGATCTCAGATAAATCATCATGTCCAAATTTCCAATGTACGCCGCATTTTCCGTGCACCGCGCGTCCAGCAAGTCTCTGCCATCCTTTACGGACGAAAACAAATACGACACGCAATCAATCGTGCGATGCCTCGACGCGACGATCATCGCCTCTTTCGCGACGGGACACCCTTCGCGTACCAAATATCGCAACACCGCCATTTTTTTCTCATCCGACGCCGCCGCGGTCGTCGACATCTCATCGAACGGACACCGAAACTCCTCTCGCAACGCTTTCACGACTTTTTCGCGGGCTCTTCCGGCGACCACTTTGAAAAACGTCTCCGCGGTGAGCGGTAAATCCCTCCGCTCGATCGCCAGACGTAAATATTCCGAGGTCGTTATCTCCTCCACCTCTTTCACATCAAGTCTTCGCGTCTTCCCATCGAGTATCGCTCGCAAACAAAACTTGCTGCACCGAGCAAAATTCGACGCGTTCAACCGCTCGCGCACTTCCCCGTCGCGGTATCTCGTCCTATTTTCTCCAATAAGCGGGACAATCTTCGCCAGGAACACCAGTCGGTGCGTTTCCATGAAACTTAACAACGGGGAGTTGGAAGAAGTTAATGAAGTTTCTTCTTCTCCGTCGACATCCTCCTCGCGGGTAACCATCGCGAGAGAAGAACGAGAAAAAAAGAAACGCGAGAGCTCTCTCTCTCTCTTTTCTCACCGCGCTATCGCATCTCTTCCGCGCTTTCCTACTCTCTCTCTCTCTATCTCGATTCGCGCGTTAAAAATGTGGATAACGGTTTTCTGTTTCCCGGGAAAAAAATTTCTCGTACGTACGCGGGAAAAGCGCGGCATAAATTTTTAGACCATCGAGAGAAACCGACGACGCGAACAAAGAACGAAAACGACCAAAACCAATGGAGCTCATCAGCACGCAGAGAATGACCTACGAGGCGTGGCTGCACACGTGGAATCTCGACGACGATTACGACGACGAGAACGACGAGAACGAAAACGAAAACGAAAACGACGACGAGTATTCGAGCAGCGAAGAAGCCGGCGAAGGAGGAGGAGGAGGAGGAGGAGAACAACAACGACAAAGAAAGGAGAGAAGAGCGAGTCGAAACGACTTGAAGCGCGTCTCGAGGAGAGAAGTTTCGCTCGAAGAGGGCGAAGGGAAGCAGTGCGCGATATGTTTGGCGGGTTTTTTCGAGGAGGAGGAGGACGCGACCACCACCACCACCACCACCATCATCGTCGCGGGAAAGGACGAGAAGTGTCGATTCGTGGCCGAGTTGCCTTGTAAACACGTCTACCACGAGGAGTGCATCAAGAGCTGGCTCTCTCGAAGCCGGAGGTGTCCGACGTGCCGAAAGAGTTTGCGAGAGAAGAGGCGAGGAGAAGCGGCGAAGAATGGAAGCGAGGAGGGGTTACTGCTTCGTCCGAGAGAGATTCGGACGGCGCGCGCGACGAGGCGAGGCGAAGCTGCGGAGAGAGAGGACGGGCGAGCGTTGCACGAGATGGACGCGGTGGACCGCGAACGAAGAGCGAGAGAAGAAGAAGAAGAGAACAGGGCGAGAAGGAGAAACCGGATGGAGGCGCTTCTGACGCACGAAGGTATGAACGCTGAGATTTTTGAGAGCGTTATTGACCACGCGACGAGATTGTTAGAAGCAGCCGCCGTGACGAGAGAGGAAGACGAGGATACTGAAGGAGGAAGAGAAGAAGAAGAAGAAGAAGAAGAAACAGAAGAAGAGTCTAATATGTCGAGGGCCAGAGTGGCGAATCAAACTGGCGCCGGGTCGTTGCTCGTCGGCACTCGCGGATGGTCGGGCTACGGCTCGAACACGTTGTAGAGAGAAGTAGAATAGTTTTAGCTCCTGGCAAGTCAACAGCATTTAGTCGTAGAAGTAGAGATACTGCATGTAAGCTTATTTATTACGCGCTATTATTAAAATATACATATTGCAAAACTAAACCTCGACGGGACCGTTCCCAGATACGGGGTTCTCTTCGTCTTCGTCGGTGAAAGGTGAACTCGTGTCGCGATAGTAACGGTTCGGGATACCCAACCAAAATTTCCACATCTCCACACCTCGATCCCATTTGAAGGTTTGATCCGTGTCGCACGGCACGTTTGTTTTCGTGAGTTTGATTTCATCACTATCGTCTTCTTTTTCCATCGAGTACATCGCGTACATGCCTTCGTCTCGGGAACCGACGCTGGCATCGTTGTCTTTTGGAAGCAAAACGGCTTCGCGAATGATAACTCGCGGTGCTCTCTGCTGCTCGGAAGATGAAGGGGACCACGACGACGACGACGACGACATTTTCTTTTGATTACTAGCCGTGTTGCTGCTCGATTTCATCGTTAAGTATTGCTCCGTAGCTTGACGAAGTTGTACTCTCTCGTCTTCCGAAACAGAATCTTCTTCGATGATGCGCTCGATCCAAACATCCGCGTCTTGAAACGATGAACTGGTCTTCTTAGAATCACAAAGTATCTTCACCATGCGAGATCTCGTTCGCGCGTCCGTTTTCGCCGCGCTTTCCTCGCTTTCACCTCTACAGAACGTTTCGTACACTCTCACGGCGTCCTCGATTTTCGAATCAGCCGCGTAGGCGTCGATGATGACCAAATAACTCGCCGCATCAGGAGAAACTCCCGTTGTACTTTCCAACGCGTGAATCAATTCGACGGTTTCGTCAATCTCTCCGCTTTTGGCCAGGGCATTAAACGCCGCGTTATACACTCGCACGTCTACGCGCACGCGTAAACGATCGATTTCGGCAAGGACCCATTTCGTCCCGCTCGCGTCTCGTCGCAAGGCGAAGAATTTCAACAACGTAGCGTACGTGTACTGATCTGGTTTCAAACCTGACTCTGCCAAACGCGAAAGCCATTCGTACGCGTCGTTCGGTCGATCCGAGGCTACCGATGCGTCTATCAACGTGTTGTACGTGATGAGATTTGGCGTGCACTCTGCCTCTTCCATCTTCTGAAAGACCTCGTCGATGACAGCTCTGGCGTAGTCATCCACTCGCTTATTCTTCACGGACGAATTGGACGAGAACAAGACCGATACGCGTTTCAGAATGGCGTTAAAGGTCGCCGTCGTCGGCTTCACGTTCACCGCGTGCATGACTTCTAAAACTTTAAACATTTCTGCGATGATTTTCTTTTCTTCTCTCAAGCTCCCTGGCGTTTCAAATTCGCTGTAGTTGAGGCCGTCGATGAATGCCGTAAACGTGTGCACGTTTGGCTTAACGTCAATTTTGTCTCTCCTGAGCATGCCTTCGAACAACACTTTTCTCGCCTCGCCGACGCGTCCTGCCAGACATAAACGTTGAATGTACGACGTGTACGCGCGCACGCCTGGTTTTGACCTCGCGGTGGCATACTTCTTCTTCCCGGCGAGTTCGAGAAACTCCTCCGCTTGATCGAGTCGATCGCACTTGGCAAACGCGGTGACCAACGCGCCAAACGTGGCTTCGTTTTCAGGAACGTTAAATCCTCGCATCATTTTCAACGTCGATTCGATACCTTTGACGTTTTTCTCGTCACCAAAGGACTCAATCAATACGTTAAAACAAGACGCCGAGAGTAACTTTGGATTTGTTTTCGACAAAAACCGTTCCGCCTCGGATCGCTTCTTCGCGGAGACTAAAGCACGTACGCCCGAAACGACTGCGTTGTTGTCAAACTCCGCCGGAAACGTTTTCTTCTCCTCCGTGAGAAGCGTTTCGAGACGTCGCCAAAAATCTAACGCCGTGTCAAACGTTGGTTCTACTCGCGCTCCGAGCGCGGGACACTTCGGATCGAGTAATCTATTGCTATTATTATTGCTGCTGCTGCTGTTGTTACTACCGCTACTCCTTCCCGTCCCAGCCGCGGACGACGAAGAAGAAGACGAAGATGATTTCAGAGAACTATACGGCGCCTGCCGTTGCAACCTCTCGTAATACCCTTGCTCGTCCTCTTCGGCACAAAACTTGGCTAATATTTGAATCACGTCGCAATAACTCTCCAGCGAACAAAACATCTTCTCTCCGCCTTTCCGTCCTCTGTACTTCTCCTCCGCGAGCTTGAACACCGCGGCGACGTACCGCATGCGACTCGAACTTCTATTTCTATACCCCAACGCTTTCGTCCTCGCTCTCTCCACGCGCACGAGCAGCGCAATCGTCGCCGGAGAAACGATCGACACGGCGTTCTCGCCGTACTTCCCGCTCAAGCACTCTCGCAACAAAGCGCAACAATGCAACACGCAGTCTCGATCGATGGCCAACGCTTGCACGGCGCTAAACACCGTCACGCGCAAACCCGGTTTATCCGGATTCTTTTCCAGCTCGGAGAGGACCAATTGGCATATTTCCGCCGGCGTCGCCGTTTTTGAAAACAGCGACGTTGAGGAAGAAGAAGATGAGGAAGAAGTGTTGTTGCTCGACGTTGCAGTAGTCGTCCGTCTTCCCGGCGCCGCTCTTCTTCGTTCTTCTTCTTTTTCTCCTAGTCTTTGGTCCTTCGAAGACCTCGAAATGCTGCCGCTGCTCCGTCGTCTCTCTCCGCCGTTGGTGTTCTCGTCAGACGACGGGGAGAAAGAAGAAGAAGAAGAAGAAGAAGCTCTGCCGCTGCTCCCGCGTCGTCCTCTTCCATTCTCCCAACGACGCGCGCCGCTGCTCGTCTCGCTCCTGCTGCTCCTCGATGACGACGACGACGACGTCGTCATTATTCGCCGGGAAGAAGGAGCGCCGGAAAGGAGAAGAGAATGCATTTTCTTCTTTCACGTATATTTATGTGCCGTAATTTCAGCGACGGGTCAACGCGGCCGCCGCCGCGAGGGTAAAAAGAGAAGGAGGAATCATGCGGGGTTCTCTTTTTTCTGTGTCACACCGTTCGGCGCCAAGTTTCTTCTTCCGGCTTTTTGCGCTCTGTTAGATTGTGTGTATATCCACTCTAAATTTTACTCTCGCCCGTGTGGCTGCTTTTTGAGGAAAAAACGGGCAAAATCACACTGCTCGAAAGAAAAAAAAGAAAAACGGAAATCGCATGCGACAAAAAAGAGAGACAGAAGAAAAAAAGAAAGCGCACTTTCTGGCTCTCTGCGCGCGCGCGCAAAAGAGAGAGAGAGAGAGAGATGTTTTACGGAGCGACGACGCGAGCGCAGAAGAGACGCGCGGGCGAGAGAGACGTGTGGGACGTGATCGTCAACAACGACGATATTTGTTTCGAGCACATTTTGCCGAGATTGAATCGAACTGACGTGAAGTTTTTGTTTGAAGTGAATACGGAGACGAGGGCGTTGGTGAAGAGATCGTCTCGTAAGAGTGAGTTGAGAAAGAAGTTTCAAGTTGAAGAGATGTCGTCGATATCTACGTTGGAAATCGCGTGGGAGAATCCATCCTTGTGGCCGAGATGGTGGGACGAAAGAACGTTTTGCTATCAAGTTGCTCAAACGAATAAACTCGAGTTGCTCAAGTGGATACGAGAAGAGAAAAAGTGCAAATGGGACGAAAAAACGATTGCTGCGGCCGCAAATAGAGGTAACATGGAAATGATAAAGTATTGCGTTGCAAATGAGTGTCCTATCGATGAATGGACGTGTGCAGGGGCTGCCGGAAATGGTCATCTCGAGTGCCTCAAATACTTACACGAAGAAGCCAAAGCGCCGTGGGATTGGAAGACTGCCTCCGGGGCGGCTGAAAATGGTCATCTCCACATCCTCGAATATCTCGTCGAGCGTGAATACGATGAATTTGACGAAAATGCGTGTTCGTGGGCGGCCGATCAAGGTCAGTTGGACTGTTTGAAGTTCTTACACGAAACCGCCAAAGCGCCGTGGGGTTCGGGGACTGTTGCATTGGCGGCTATGCAAGGTCATCTTCACATACTCGAATATCTCGATGAGCGTAAGTATAAGTATGATGAATATGGCGAAGAGGCGTGTGAGCATGCGGCCTGGTATGGCCACTTGGACTGTTTGAAGTTCTTGCACGAAACCGCCAAAGCGCCGTGGGACGAGCGGGCCGTACGTTTTGCGCACCAACAAAATCATTCCGAATGTTTACAATACCTCCTCGACAACGACTGTCCGTTACCATCTGGTTGGCGATACGAACATGGAACGTTAACGTACGAACATGGAACGTTATACACGAGTTAGAATAATCATCATTATTGATTAGTTAAAAAAAATACACATATATTCGAAGAGTGACGAGACGAGACGAGATCGAGACGAGAAAAAAAGAAACGCAAAGCAGAAAGACACATATACTTACCATGAATAATAGGTAAATAAATAGAATAGCATTGCAATCAAGAGAGACACACGCGTACATCATCAACAACTTCTGCGTTCATTGGACGTGCAAAAAGATAATTTCATGCGAGGTCCCAGAAAGAACAGCCGTCTTCGTTCTGATCTCGAAACGTTTTTCTTTCTCGAATAATCGAAACGGCAAAAAGCAAAAAGGAAAATACCTGTCATCACGCCGACTTCTCACGTTATTAACTAACCGCAATACTATTGGCGCCCAATGAGGCTTAATTTCGCTGTGCTGATGGGAAGCGATGGATTTCTCATGGTATGAACGACAGATGGAGTTTAAGAGTGAATTAAGAATAATATATCTTTTTGTTTTTTTTTATGAAGCCCTAAATTATCAAACAAGACGCCGATTCGTTTTTTTTTTCGGCCAGCACGCAGGAAACTCCAAATTTCCATCACTCATCCTCACATATTAGTAGCCCAGCGAGAGAAGCGTAAACGAATACTAGAGAGAGAGAGACATAGCCGAGCCCAAAGGTACGTTGTTCTGCGCGGTTCTTTTTCTCTCTCTTTACTGTTCCCAGATCGATTTGACGAGGAAAGAGTTTACTCTCGTGAAATTTTATAGAAGATCTCCCCCACAACACGCTTCAAACGGGCGGATCACGCACACCGAGCGCGAACGCGTTTTTGTGCTGCCCGTGTAATCTTTTTTACTTCGAGAAGAGCGGAGAGAGCGCTTACTAAAAGAGACGATCGATCGATCTCTTCTCCTCGTTATTTATTGTTCGTCGCGAAGATCGATCGAGAAAATATAAGAGACTGACCGAGAGAGAAACCTCTTTTATTACTCTTCTGCGCGCGCGCTGTTCGTGTATAGATCAAAAGTTTTGAAAGAAAGAAGGATGGCGCCGAGCAACAATCAATTCTTGGAAAAAATCAAAGGCGACGTCTCTTTGGAGCGCGAGAGAGGCGGGAAGAAAGGCGGCGGGTTCGAAGGGATTCCGTGGTTAGAGGACGAAGAGTGGGACGGTCGAGTGTTGTGCTGCTCGGAGTCCGTGTGTAAGAAACTCACCGCTTTTGGATTTTTAATGTTAGTCATGGGGTTGATTTTTGGGTTGTACGTGTACGAACCGGAGAAGGAGGACCCGAACTTTGTCGCCTACACGGGCAGCGGATTTTATACCCCGATCGCGTCTATTTCGTCGCGAATGGCCATCGAAGGATACAGCACGGATTCGTTTAAAGCGGCGCAGAGAAGTTCGTTTACGTTGTCCATGGCGGAGTATTTGAACATCCCGAGCAACGGGACCAAGGTGACGTTGGTGGAAGACAAAGTGTGGAAGAAGAGAAGAAGTTTGAAAGGGTACTATGGGTTTGTGGACGTTGGGTACGTGGCGTACGCGAGAGATGTGGAGCACGCTGGTGAGTTGAAGACGAAGATTGAAGCGTTGGTGTATTCGGTAGAAGGAGATGCGAACAAGGCGTTTGTGGAGTTGCTGAAGAAGAACTCGGTGACTGCGATCACCGTCCAAGGCATTTACACGGAGTCGGAGATCAAAGCGCCGCCGCCGCCGAGCCCTCCGCCACCGTTGCCGGGATCGGTTCCGAGTCCGCCGCCGACGCCGAACGATGAAGGGTCTCCGGCGTAAAATTTTGGTTTTGCGAGCGGAATAAACATAAGAAGGCATTAAAGTTCTTATGTTTTTTACGCTCGCGTCTAAATTTTACATATATCACGCGTATTCGTTTCGCGAGAAGGAGCGAGAGAGAAACGGATGGGATTGTACAACAACACATTAAAAGAACTGAATTAACATCATCATCATCATCATCACGGACGTATGAAACATGACGACGACGACGACGAAAAGAGCTTTATATATATACACGTATAATGTTTTAATGAATTTTAAACCGCGTATTCAATAAATAGTATCTTCTTATTTGTGTGTAACTGGTACGTACCAAGTAGTATATGTTTGTTTTTTTATTTACATCGTTTGTTTTTGTTTCTCGTGCGCTTTCTCTTCTAGCAGCACGCCCCGCCAGCGGGGGCACCACCACTCGACGCGGCCACTGGACTTGGCCCGCAATCGAACAGTCCGTAATGTTTCGATCGATCGCCAACCACGTCGAAGTGCTTGCCCAACCACGTCTCGCCCAACATCGATCCGGTGTTCCCGCAAACCAACATCGGCTTGCCAGTTTCCAATCTGTGGTGATCGTCCAAAGAATACGCGTTCGGATTGCCTTCGATCGTTCCTTTGTACACCGCGTACTGGCCGTAGTCCTCGCACAACGTTTCCAACCGTCCCGGAGGTAACTTGAACAATCTGTACGTGATTGAATAAAACGTCGCCTCGCCCAACAACGCTTGCAACTTTTCATCCTTCACTTCAATCACGTGCCCTTCCAACACTCTCGGATCGGTAAACCCAACCGACACGCACAGTCGCTTGAAATCTTCCACGTACATCGCCCCGCCTAAACACTCGCCCAACAAAATCGGATCCTTCCTCAACTCTTGATCTAATCGTCGATCGCAATACACGTCCGAAAAGTAAAACTCGCCTCCGTCCGCCAACGCGTCGTACACGCCTTGCAAAACTGCCTTTTTATCCGGACTTAAATTTACCACGCAGTTGGAAATGGCTAAGTCGATCGTTCCGTTTTCAATACCAGCCTGTTTTACGTTCTCAATTTCTCCCTTGACGAACTTCATGTTATTTTCTTTATACCCGAGCGTTTGTTTGCAATACTCGTCCACGTACTTCCGCGCCACGTCTAACTGATTGTCAGTCATATCCACGCCCGTCACGAAGCCTTTCTCTCCGACTAAATTCGCCGCAACGTAACAGTCTCTCCCTGAACCCGAGCCTAAATCTAAGACCCTCAACCCTTCGATCCCTTGCGGCGTCGGCGACCCGCACCCGTAATACTTCGCTTTGATTTCATCCGGCACGAGACGTAAACAGTTCTTGAGATACGTCGGTAATCCACCGGGCGTGCAGCACGCGCTCGTTTTCAAATCCGCCGACGTCGTGAGCGTCTCTCCATAGTACTGTTCGACGGACTTTTTAATCAGATCGTCTCCGCCTTCGATGGTCGCGCCGAGCAGCGTGTCCATCATCTTCGAAGAAGAAGATGAGGAAGAGGAAGAAGCTTTCGTCGTCGTCGTCGTCGAGGTTCGACTTTTCGCGTGTCGTCGTTTTGCCGAGGATTGAGCTCGAAAAGAAGCGAAGAAGAGAGCAGACGAGGTCGAAGCGAGCGCGGACATCAATACCGACGCGCGAGGTAAAGCTTTTTTCTTATACAGAACGCGATGACCAGCGAGCGAGCGTGCTTTAAAAGTAAAGATGAGAGACGTGTCTCTCTTCTTCTTTTTTTTCTGCTGGAAAAGGTGCACCCTTCGTACTAGATACAGGTATGCTAAAGCTGTGCTGCTATTACAAGGCGCGATTACAAAAAAACTATACATACTCTTTTCACACGTTCGGTTGATTCAAACCTCCTTTCTTGATCACTCTATTTCTACCGTCGAAAGTATCCCAGGTCTCGATGTTCGCGCTCGCTTCGTTGATGCAATCGATCAACAACTTCACCAACTCGTTGTCGCACTTCTCCGGAGGCACGACTAAATCTCTCGGCGGTATTCCGTTTTGGTAGGTTCGCTTATCGAATCTCCACTGACCGTGTTTTCCTGGGGTGAAGGTGCCGTTTAAGGCGTAGTCCATGCCGTAGGTGAAGTGGATGGAGAGGAAGTCACCGATGGATTTGTCCCAGGGCGGCTGCGAGGTGAGCTGTGGGCGCAAGTCGTGTTGTAATCCGATGCGGTAGGCGGCGATGGTGTAGCCGTACATTTCGAGGACCCATCCCCAGTCTCGGTTGGCTTCTCCGTCTTTTTTAATCGCTAATGTGGTTTCTACCCAAACTGGGGCTAATCGCTTCAAATCGTCTTTGCGAATGAAGACTGGGGAGGACCCGATTGGATCGACTTTTTCGATGTCCTCCGCGGTCATTTTATCGTTCCCTACGAAGCGTTTGATTAAAGTTGGCCATCGAGACGGTTCGATGTAAAAGAACGGAAACGCGGCTGGTCGTTCGCCAATCATCAAGTTTGGAATCGGTTTGATGTACACGTGATCGGGTTCCGCCATTAACACGTACGTCTCTTCAATCTTGTCGCATTTTTCAAAGTATTGCTTAAACGCGTTTGGTCTGCTCAGGACGACGAATCCCATCTCGTTTTCTAATCGATCGACGACGCAGGTTGGAATTTCCGACATCAACGAATCTGGTTTGTCGTGCAAAACCCGAGTAAAACCACCCATTTGACACGGTTCTTCCTTTGTTTCCTGTTCTAGGCATATTTTTTTCTGTTTCTTCCAGTGAAAATACATCAACCGCACTTGCCACGCCTGATAGACGTTTGCGTTGGTCGTGACCAACGTGTGAAACTTTCGATGACTCCCCGGATCTCCTTTCATCGGTAATTGCGGAGCTAAACTCCCACTCGTCCACGGATTCGTCGCGTCTTTCGCGCCAATCGCCATCTCTGGCCTCGCTTGGTGCTTCAACCAACACGCTCGATACTTTTGCCCTAAACATCCGTTTTCGTCCCCGCACCACACCCACACGTTACACGCCTGGGCGCCGACCGCTTTCCCGTCCGGGTTCATGGAGAGACATTCGTCGTGGCACTCTCTCGCGGACGATTTGAAGTTGTTTTCGCCCCATTTTGAGACCGAGCCGGAATACTCCGCGTGCGATATTGGGTTAAAATCGCCCCATTTGCCGACTTCTTCGTTACCATTTTTTCGCCGAGTGCGGCCTACTCCTTCTCCTCCTCCTTCTCCTCTTCCGGTCGTTCTCGTCGTCGTCGGTTTCAAACTTTGCTCGTCGCCCTCCTCGCGAGTCGCCGAGGACGAACGCAAAGAAGCGCTCGCGGACTGCTCTCCGAGTGCCTTCGAATCTCCTCCAAAATTGAAAGAAGAAGAAGAAGAAGAAGAAACAGAAGACGCCAACAACTCTCGGTGTTCTCGATGAGATCTTTTCGATTGATTCGCGAAAAACGCATCGAGCGCGTTAAAGGTGAACAAAAACGCGGCGAAAAAGGCGAGCAAACGCGCGAGACGTAAGGTTTTGCGCTCGCTCGTTGTCGTCCGCATGATGATCGAGACGCGATATGACTCTCTGGTTTTGAGAGAAAGATCTCTCGGGTGTGTGTGATTGATTATTTATGCGCGGCGCGTGTTCAATTTGTGTGCGAATTTCCCAAATATCTAAATCTTTCATCAAGCGTCCGATGAATAATACGAACCGTCGTCGTCGTCGCCGCCGCCTTCACCGATGATGAGGCTACCGCTACCATTTCTATCGCTATCGCTATTGCTATACTTGGAAGAGAGAGACGAGGAGTAAGAAGATGAGGACAGGTCGTCTTCGGAACTCGTATCCGATCGCACTTCGTTATCGGCTTCGGTATCGCGTTCGTCGTTTGGTTTTCGAGACGGGTCGTTTTCGTCGTCCTCGTCGGAGAGCGAAGAAGAGCCGTAATCTTCGTCGTTATCGTCGTGTTTTTTCAATTCTTCTTTCTCTGCGGCGGTATCGTCGACGTGCTCTTCGTCGTCGTCTTCGCTCTCGCGG
>Ga0181596_10003382_pt1 | contig 14835 bp, 10 predicted proteins | sample 041ome_6_FD_148655 | JGI IMG/M metagenome (GOLD analysis project Ga0181596, IMG submission 148655) | Coastal salt marsh microbial communities from the Groves Creek Marsh, Skidaway Island, Georgia - 041402US metaG (spades assembly) | ecosystem: Environmental > Aquatic > Marine > Intertidal zone... | reverse complement strand
ACGACCAACGCACACCTCCGACGAACCAACGCCTGACGGGTGTCTATGCGTGCAAACGATGCGCGTGTCCGTGCGCGTCGTGCGCGACGTGCGATGCGTCGACGTGTGCGGTCGTCGCCGGCGGTCTGCGCGCGCGCGAACGAAAGAAAGGTGGCGGCGGCGGCGCAATGTTTACATCTGGTGGCGTCAAAAAGTGCACCCAGACGACCGTCTGCGCTCAATCGACGTCATTCGATCGACGCTCGGCGACGCGACGGCGCCCGCGCGCGCGTTCGTGGACGCCGCGCGCGTTTTCGCGCCCGTTCGCGGTCGTTCGCGGTCGTTCGCGGTCGTTCGCGGTCGGCGAGCGTCGACTTGAGCGCGGGGTTGGGTGGTGGCGCTTATCCATCGGCGCGGCGTTGGCGGGGCGGCGATGACGATGGGCGCGGCGCGCGGCGCCCATCGATGGGCGCTTTTCGCGCTGGCGTTCATTGCCAGCGCGCTCGTCGCGGGTACCGTGTACGGGTGGCCGCCGCTGCGGCGGTTATTGCTCGAGGAAGACTCGAACGCGAGCGAGAAGGCGTTGGGCGCGGTGTTCACCGCGGGAAGTTGGTCCGTGCAGGGCGGGCGTTTCGTCGCTGGCATATCGAGAGATCATTTCGGGACGAGATTTACGTGTTGTGCATGTTTGGCGTGCGTGGTGGCGGGGGCGGCGATGATTGCTCTGGCGAAAGTGGGCGACGACGCGTCGCTCACCGCCGGAATGTTCGCCGTCGGTCTTGGTTCGGGCGTGCAGTTGTGCGTGCAGCCCGTGGCGGTGTTGTTTCCAGAGTACTCGAGCACGATTATGAGTGCGCTTAGTGGGGCGTTTCAGATTTCAGGGTTAGTGTTTTTGGCGCTCACGGCGGGAGGTGATCGTAAAATTGGGTTTTTAGTGTTCGCGGGCGCGGCGGCGGCGCTCTTGGCGACGTGCGCGTTTGCGTTGCCGCGCGGGACGAGTTTCCTGGAGACTCCCGCCGCGGTTGACGACGACAACGTCGACGATGATAGTAGTACACGTGGTCCGGAAGATGTTCCCGTCACGGTGGTCGTAGTGCCGACGCGCAAGGAAGGCTTGATGAATGGTGAGACGCGCAGCGAGCAAATGTCGTCACCTGAATTCATCGGCTTAGTCGCCTGGTTCACAATCGTCGTCTGCCCCGCGCAATTCTTCATCTCCACGATTGGTTATCAGATGGAACAAAAAGGAGACGTCAATGGGTCGTATTCGAGCATATTTTCAGCGACGTACGGCGCGGTTGCGATATTCGCTGCCGTGGGCGGACGCGTCGCCGACGCCGTCGGGTGCGGCGCGTGTCAAGGCTTTGCCACGGCGTGCATCGCTTTTTCATTCGCAATCTTAGCGCTTCCGTCGAGCGCGGGATTGGAAGTACAAGGACTTGGTATGACGGTGTATTCTCTCGGGCGATTGTTCATATTCGCCATGTATTTCAGTAATATCGGTCGACGATTTGGTTTTGTCAACTATGGCACGCTCGCCGGCGTCGGGTTGTTAATTTCAGCGATTTGGAGTTTATTACAATATCCCCTGCTCGCGTGGGCTGTTGACAGCGGCGCGACGGGAGCGAATGTATTATGTATGTGCATGCTATGCGCGACGATGCCGTACACGGTGTGGCTCGCCAAGCGCGAACGTCTCGAACGCATCGAGCGTAGAAAAAGTTGAATGTGTATTACAGCACGCAAAATATTTCACCCCGCGCGCGCAATGTTACAACGCTACCAACCGCTGCGGCTGTTGCTGCGGCGACACCACCTGAATCCGCGTCCCATGCGCACCCGCAACGTCGGCGATAATGTATGAAAACTCCAGCTCACCCGTCTCGGCGTTTGTCCCGGCTTCCGCGTGCACCGTCGCGCTCCCTCGCGCCCCGCGCGCGTAAAATTGCACCCGTACCCGCTCTCGCCCGCGTCCATCGATGACGATTTGATGCGCAATTCTGTGCCTCGCAGAACGACTTCTCGACTCGCTGCCGTACCCCGTGAGCGGCGCACCGAGACTAATACGAATTCGTGGGTCGTCTTCGAGCTTTGTCATCGCCGCGTTGAACACTTTTTGCTCGCGCGGAGTCACCAACAACTCATTCGCCCCGAACCACACCGCCGCGGCGGCGACTCCAAGCCCTAACAAACCTACCACACCGTAAGATGCGCCTTCAATCACGCTCATCACGGGTTTTTCGGGGATCCATTTATCGGTGATTTCGTCGTAGCGACCGCTCCGCTCGTCCCGCTGCTGCACCGCGTCGCTCGTCTCTGACGCCTGCTTCTTATTCTTCGACGACGACGACGTCGACGACGACGACGTCGAGCGCGCATGTGCGATTCCAGGTCGCGGCCCTGCGCGCGCGGGCGCGCCCATCACCCACGACGGCGACGCGCACACGCACGCGTCACCGCGCGCGATTGGCCCCATCGATCCCATCGACGACGTCGACGCCGTGCGCGACGACGCGAGCGCGGCGCGACGACTTGCGCGCGCGAACGACACCAACATACGTGTACGCGTGCGTGCGTGGCGTGTTCACGCGCGTGTGCGACGCGAGCGTCGACGCTCGCGCTGATGGTGACGAAGCGTAGCGCGTCGAGGGTGAGCTGAGGTCGAGGGTGTGAGCTCACCTCGACGCATACGTCGACGCTCGGTTTTACAACAAATATTTCCTAGCTATTGCACCCATTTTACGTCTGCACCGTCGATCGACCATCGACAGACTCGCTGACATGCAATGGATAACGCACACTAGGCGTTTATATTCGTAGAGCTATCGGCGGCAGTTGTCGAGACAAACGTCTCGGAGTCCTGCGAGCTCGCCACCGCCGAATGCGCGCATCGATTTTGACTTCGATGCTGGGACACTTCTTCAGTGTATTGTTTTCTTCGCACGTCCTTGAAATTGTATGCATTCGACGCATTCAGTCAGTCACTCGCGCGAGTCAACGCAAGTCAACGCCCGAGACGAGACGAGACTGCTCGCGCGCTCCGCGCGACCTCGCGAAACGCGACGCGTTGATTCGCTCGACGACGAACACCAGACATCACTTCAAAAGCGCACCTTTTTTTATTCTATCTTTATGGTTCTTCGCGTGCAAACACGTCCGTCGACGGCGTCGCTCGAGTGCCATCGATCTTCCGAGGCGAGACGACGCGACACCCGTCGTGGAGTGGTCACACATATCTTGATAACGCGCGCGACGCGACCGTGCGAATCGATGCGCGAACGCACGATGCGTTCGGTGCGTTTATGCTTCACGCGCGCGCGTGCGTGACGGTTACATCGCGCCGGCGACTCGCGCGACGCGTCGTGGAGTGGCGCATCCCCATCGCGCGGCGTCTCGACACCAACCGGCGCCTCGGGAGTGTCAATCGGTATGATGACGGATTTTATTTTCGCGACTCTAGATAAACTTTTTTCGGACACATGGCACGTATATTGTATGATTTTTGCTGATTAAAATTTCATCGCGACTCCACCGCCGCGCACACGAAACGGCGATTGAACATTGCATCAGTTGTGTCACTTCACGACGCCTCATACGCGTCTGAGCGCGAATCAGCGGCTCCGCGCCGGTACGGTACGAGAATTTTATACGTGTCAAACAATTAGTTGTTTACTTATCAGAGTTACGCATCAGAGAGTGCAGAGGGTTTGCGCGTAACACAGCCTCTGGCGAGTCCGTGAGCGTGTGCTGCGTAGCGCGTTGGAAGAGAACCGACTTTAAGCGGCAAGAACATAAGATCGAGTCGCCATAAATCGGTTGAAGTTTCATTGTCATCTACTTCACACCAAGTTATCGCGGAAAACAACCTCAACTGCGGGTCTGAAACCAAAGCAAATTGAAATGTGTGTAATCATAAAGTCTCCAAGCAACACGCGTACGCACGCGTGCTATCACAATCATATCTAAACACACGATTTAGGCCACGATTCGAAGCCAAATTCATGATTTGTCATTTCGATTGCATGACCAGTCCGAGTCGTCCACCCTAGAGAGAAGAATGCAGTTGAAGTGTCGCTAACCACGCTAAGCATGCTGTTGCGTCGAAAGCACACGTGCAGCAGTCAAAGTTGACCAAACGCGCACAAATTCTTCTAAAATTCGACTATTCATGCAAATCCAACATTCGATAGTCACGTTTGAGCAACGCTGAAGCTCATCCCTGATGAAAGCGCTGCGTTTGATGCGCATGTGTCGCTATTTCAGCGCGTGAGTCATCGTCTCTTCGCGAAGCAACTCGCACGCCACGCGCGGGTCGACGGATTAAACGACCTCAGCTCGACGCATGAGACGCGAGATGACGACGTCGAGGGTGAGCTCATACTGAGGGTGAGCTGAGCTCGCGCTGATGGTGACGAAGCGTAGCGCGTCGACGACAGTGTGCGTCGCGCGGTGCGCCATGTTCTTGCGCGACGCGGCGTCGAAACTCGCCAAGGAGCACGCCACGCGCGACCGCACCGCGCGCGAGCGCGCGCGCGCCAAGGAGGATGAAGACGCGCGCGTTGAACGCATGCGAATCGAACGCGAAGAAGCGTTACGCGTGGAACGCGCGGCGCGACGGCGCGAGATGGAGGAGGCGTCGCGTCGACGCGCGGCGCAGCGCGAAACGTACGGTGCGTCGGTGTCGTACAGCGCGAATTTAGCCGCGGAGGCGTCGCGCGCGGCGGAGGCGCGAGGGATACGCGCGAGGAAGGATGACAAGGCGCAGCTGCCGTCGGCGGCGCGAGACGCGCTCGGCGTCGAACGAAGCGGCCGTGCGTTCTTTAGAATTGAGCGCGGGTCGCGCGTGACGCATGTTGGGGTGCTTGATTACGGTGACGTGCGAGAGCGCGCGATTGGGCTGCCGATAAAGGTGATGCGGGCGTTGGGCGCGGGTGCGAGCGGTTCGTTTGCCGACGGCGAAGACGCGACGGTTCGCGCGACGTACGTGACCCTTCCGCTCGGGACGAGGATGACGCTTAAACCGAAAAAGAATGACTTTGCGCGCGATTTTTTATCGATGGACGGTTCGGATGGGGACGTGCGAGCCGTGCTCGAGCGCGTGATGATGGGACGGAGTTGCGCGACGGTTGGGGACGAAATCGTCGTCGAGGACGGACCGCGTCCTCCGTACGAGCTCGTCGTGACCGCGGTGGAACCGAGCGTAGTTCATAGCGACGACGAGGAAGAGGAGGACGAGGACAGTATAGTTGTCGATGGCGTGCCAGTGGCGATGAAACGCGCACACCCAGCGGCGGTGAGTCTACTCGAGACGGATGTCGAAGTCGACTTGGAACCGAGCGACGAATACGACGAAGTCATCCGACGCGAGCGACGCCGGAAAGAAGAGTTTGAAGCCGCAAAAGCCAAGCTCGCGGAACGTGAGGTACAGAAAACAAAAGATATCGAATTGCGTCAGGCAAACATAGCGGCGCTCAAGGCATCGATTAAGCCAGAGTCGCCGGACGACGCGTCCGGCGACGCCTCACCAGTCGCCAAGGTTCGATTTAGCCTTCCAAACGGTAGAGTCACCACTCGGCGCTTCGCCACGGATGGTTCGCGCACAACGCAAGACATATATGATTACGTGCGGTCCATGGATGATGATTTGTTTGATATAGAATTTGATTTGGTCTCGCGCGGCGGGGCGAGCGTGTCGGCGTCCGCCGCGAACGTCGACGCATCGGCGCACATGGAGACCTTCTTCGTGAAGAAACGTAGTACATAGAAGCTACAACAGTACAGTACGGCTAATAAAACGCTACATATAAATTTTCTGCTACCAGAACCCCCACTTCTCCTCTTTCGGATACACGATTAACGGCTTCAACGCGCGGCAGTCTTTGGAAATGCGCAAATGTCGCCGCATGCTATCGGCTTCGCGCGTTTCGAATCCTCGTCCGTTATTCAAATACACAAAACGCGAGTGATAGCCTAAATTATGCGGACCATTGACACAGCACGACTTGTCTTTGCCATCGCAGCGGTAATAAATCACCGGATCGTTCAAAATCACCCCCTTTGCTTCCTGAAACGCCAGCGCGAATAAAATCATCGACGAAAACGCGAGCGACGACGTGCCGACCAGACCGAGCCCTATCGTCAGCGACAACACCCCGCTCTTCGCCGGCCCACTCGCGCCTTGAAACGCAGAGATGAAATCCCCCGTATTCACCGTCGCTTCAAACGCAGCGAACGCGGCGGCGCTACACGCCACGCCGGCGATAAAAATCGGCCCAGCTTTTCGATGAAATGGATCCCGACCACCAACTTCGAGCGCCTCTCGCGCCGCGCGTTCGCGCCGCGCCGCCTCCTCGCTCTCTTTTTCAGCCATCACGCGCGCTTCTTCGTCGGCGTGTTGCTTGTTCACAGCGGCGGCAATCGCACGCCTCGTCACCGCAGCTTTCGCGCGCTGCGCCTCGAGTTGCGCCTCGAGTACGACATCTTTCGACGTCGACGGTGCCCTGTCGTCGCCGTCGCCGTCCGCGCGCGCCGCACGAACGATGGATGCGCGACGCCTCACCGCCGGCGGCGACGGCGGCGCCACGGCGACGACGCGCGCGAACGCGGTGCACGACATGATGTGAGGAGGCGTCATCGTCATCTGATTAATCAATCAATCAATCAATCGCGTCGCCCACGCGAGCCGCGAAACCTTCGCGTCGCGCGCGCACGCGATGAGGCACATTATGATCTTCCAACGCCGCGCCAGCGCAGCGCCAGCGCGATCGCGCGTTGCGTGAAAACGCACAGAGCCCGACGTCATTCGTCGCCGCTCGACATTTTCAACGATGTCGAGCGCGCGGTCGAACCTGGCGCGGGATTACGTGCCAATCACCACACACGCGAGCGGCGATGCGGCGTCTCGCGCGCGCGCGCGTGAAATGCTCGAACGCGTCGTGCGACGGGCGTCACCAATCATGCAGCGACGACAGTTGCGCGTGCAGGCGTTGGTGGAGATGCCTCCACCGCGCGAGGTGACCATTTGGGGTGATAATTTAAACCACGGCGCGCGTATACGGTTGGTGCTTCGCGTGCGCGTGGGCGAGGGTAAGCGCAGTCGGTCTCGCCGCTCGACCGCGGCGGGCGCGACCGCGTATCGATGGATTGCCGATGATGAAGTGTTTGCGACGTTTCTTCACGAGCTCGCGCACAACGAGCGCGGTCCGCACGACGCCAAGTTTTACGCCATACTGAATGAGATGACGATCCAGGCCGAGATGCACATGGCGAGTAACTTATACGTGTGTGGACGGTGCGTGGGTGGTGGCGATGGAGGCGGTGGTGTGGCGGTGTGGCGAAGCCCGAGACGCGCGGCGGCGGATGCGGCGCTTCGTCGAAGCGCGCGCGCGCAGCCGCCTCGTCGTCGCGAATCTGATCATCAGAACGCGCGCCGACGCCCGAACAATATACCTGCGCGCGAAGCTGCGGCGATTGCCGCCGCCATGCGCGCATCCGCCATCGTCATCATCTCCGACGACAGCGACGAAGACGAAGACAAAGACAAAGAAAACAACCGAGACGTCGTCGGCGCGCTAACTACTAAAAGCGCCCACGACGAAACCGATGTCGTCGTCGTCATTGAATGAATGCACGACGCGAACGCAACGCGCACATTGCGCGCTGTTTGAATCCCAATTCCTAGAGTAGCCGCCTAGCGCGCGTAGTCCATGTATCATTATCAATCAAATTTATCAAGGCATGTACAACGCGCTGACGAGAAACGTCGTGTCGGGCGTCGTGAAGCGACACCGCGTCGTCCGTGGCGCGAAGGATGCGGCATGGAAACCGTTAGCGTCTGCCCTTTGCGCCCGGTTTCAGGGTGCTTTTGGACGCGCGCCGTGGACGACGTCGAGTTTTGCGCGTTGACAATTTGCAGATGGTATTTCACGACATGTATGCACACTCGGGCATGGGGTCCTACGCGTTTCGTGCGCGATTCTGTGATCGAAAATGAATTTGGATGATGGTGGATTTCAGGAAGAAGTGCAGCACATGCGCGCCGTCGGTGTAGTCTAGTAATTGAAAGCGTAACGTGACTGATTATTGAGTGTTATTGCAAGGAAGTACTACAGTTTTACACGTGGCACGCGAGCATCCAAGCGACTCCTTTTCGTATTGTTGAATTTACGCGGGCTCCAAGCCAAAAAGTTTTTCGCATCCGACCTCTTATATGGCACGCGAGTATCCAAGCGACTCTTTTTCGTATTGTTGAATTTCGAATCGCTCCAAGCCAAAAAGTTTTTCGCATCCGACCTCTTGTATGGCACGCGAGTATCCAAGCGATGCCGTTTCGTATTTCTGAACTTCGAATAGCTCCAAGCCAAAAAGTTTGTCGCACTCGACCTCCTATGTGGCACGCGAGTATCCAAGCGACGCTTTTTCGTATTGTTGAATTTACGCGGGCTCCAAGCCAAAAAGTTTTTCGCATCCGACCTCTTGTATGGCACGCGAGTATCCAAGCGATTCCTTTTCGTACTGTCGAATTTACGCGGGCTCCAAGCCAAAAAGTTTGTCGCGCCCGACCTCTTATATGGCACGCGAGTATCCAAGCGACTCTTTTTCGTATTGCTGAATTTACGCGGGCTCCAAGCCAAAAAGTTTGTCGCGCCCGACTTCTTATATGGCACGCGAGTATCCAAGCGACTCTTTTTCGTACTGCTGAATTTACGCGGGCTCCAAGCCAAAAAGTTTTTCGCATCCGACCTCTTGTATGGCACGCGAGTATCCAAGCGATTCGTTTTCGTACTGCTGAATTTGGACGAATGCCAGGCTAGAAAATTACCAGCCGTTTGCCGATCTTGGGGAATTCGAGAACTGAAGCGGCGCTTCGCGACGATGTACGTCAGTCGTTTGATTTTGGTTTGCGGTCTCCCGAGAAAACAGTCAGTGCATGATTCGTGTGCATATTCCCTGGCTCGCTTTTTCTGGCGCTCTTTCACCTCTTCGCGCGTGTACGCGTGAAATTCGCCACCAATCTCTTTCACATCCATTTTCCGCATGGTGCGTTCCATGAAAGCTTTCGCCGCAATCGTCCCACGTGTCTCGGCGTCGACGGCGGTTGTTCCACCGACCTGAGCCGCAAACGCCGGCGCGGCAAGGATGTCATCCACTGCTTTGCCAAACGCTGCGTAATGCTCTTTGCGAACGAAAACGCGGGTTTCGTGCCCCTTTTCACGCTTTACTCCGCGTGCCCGAAGATAGCATATATGGCTCGTCGCTGTATTCAACGTCGTGGCGAGAGCGAGAGGCGCAACCCGTTTGCTGCGCTCTATGAAGTCAGCCGCTCGCTCGCCGAATGTCACGATGGTATGACAACCAAGGAGTAAAACAGCGAGGCGAACCGATTGTTCAATCATCAGAAATTCAGACATCGCCATCATCTCCGATGATACGAGGGGCTTACCTTTATGGCCCGAGACGCTGTCCGCATGGGCGTGCGCCTTGTACGGGGTCACATTCCAAATAGTTACCCGCTCCCAAACGTCATCTCCGAGCGCTCTCTGCCATTCGTTCCACACTCGTGCGACGACCGCGGTTATCCGACCATGCGCTGCCGTATTGATCACATGCGTTTTTTTTAAATTCTTTGAGTCATGTGCCGCAACGTCTGACATGAAATGTCCGAGGATGAGTGCGCCTCTTCGATCAAATTTCCACCCTTTTCCAATGACTGGTTCAGTGAACTCGAGTCCAAAGCCTCGTACGAGCTCGCGAAGCGCTCCAATAACTTCCCAGAATGCGTGTTTTCTCCGAGCTCCCTGGAGTGTCCTGGCAACCATCTCCGACTTCACGCGGGACATAACGTCATCCAATGTCTCAGCCGCGGCGTGTACCTTTTCGGCGTCGATGGGTGCATAGTATGCCTCGTGCGGTAAACACCCGCTGCGCCCACGCGTGACGTATTTGGCGAACGATTCCTTGTCCGCGTCAATAGTAAAGTCGTAATCTCCCGCGTCCGTCGGCGAATCGTCCTCGACCTCGTCCCACTCTTCGGCGAGCCCCGCGTCCAAGGCGATGGCGTCGAGAAGATCGCCATCGAGAAGCTCGTCGCCATCGCGCGTCTGCGCATCGTCCATTTCTTCAAGCGCAGGAATTTATCCGCGGGACTTCCAGTTAAATTTCACCTAATATTTCAAAGTCGTCACCTAAAGGGTCAGTATCATCGCGCGCTCCGCGTAGTACGTCGCTCGTGTTTCGTGTGCACGCGGGCGTTGACTCGGTCAGTAGTGCCCTCTTGCGGCGTGCGATAACGCACATGCGCTCGACAGACGACCACATGTTCGATACATATGGCATGAATCATGCGCGTTTCGCACGCGTGCACTCGCTTGCGCACTCGCTCGCGCGTATGGTATATGAACTTCACACTCACTCGGAAGGGCGGGCGCTTCAACCTTCCTCGCCTTAAAGCGCACGCGCACGTTCGTCGCGAGTATCGCGAGGCCCAAGCGCGCGCGACGTATGAATGCGCGCACCTTTTTATATCGAACACGATATCCCGCCTAACGTCACGCGGCCGAAGTCGACGCGCGCCGCAGAGTGCCGCAGGCGCCTTCAAGATCTCAACGCAAATCAATCGCGACACTAAATCATGCGGATGTGTGTCGCCTGTCCTGGGCCAGTAGATGACGCCGACTGCCCGATTCGAGGAGGTTGGCATCCGTTTGGTGTGATGTTTTCGCGCGCATACCTCGACGCGTGCACGGATGAATCGCTCACACAAACCGGCGAGCGTGGCGCCTACGGAGAACGCGCCCCGTAGCCTCCTTCGTAACGCATGAACTCACTTCGTTAATTGCCGATTCGTTCGCGCAGACGAATCGGCAATTAACGAAATGCGATTGAGGGGTTTGCATATGGCACACATGTCTTGTTAATTATGCGTAATTATTTTCAGAATCGAGAAATAAAAAAACACAGGAGCCAACCGTCCGACGAGCCCCCGGCGCCCGAGACGCGACGGGGACGCCACACTCTTCGACGCTCGACACGCGACGCGCGACGCGCATTCGACACACACGCTTAAGCTTAAAATCATGGCAAAAAATGTACGTAACGATTTCGTGCGACGCGCAGTGCCGAATCACGTCGCGCGCGTGGTGCCGCCGACGTGAATGGAGATCTCGATGATCGACGGTTGTGCCTCGAGACGCGCGACTGCGCCCATCCACCGACGACATCCTGCTCGAGTGACGCGAAGGCCTCGTCTCGCGTGGTCTGCGCGTCTCGCGCGCGCGCGGCACGATGTCTTCTGGCCCGGATGGGCGTGTGAGGTGATGAACTCGCCCAGTATCGCGCGCGCGAGCGGTTCTCGTGCAACTCTCGTCAATGATGCGTCTCGCCTTGACTTTGACTAATGACACATTTACAGCCAGGAACATCATCGAAATTGTTTGGAAGTTCGTCCAAAAAATCGGCGAAACTTTCAGCTTCGCAACCATGGTCTACGGGTGGTCAAGAAGGAAGTCCCTCGAAATCGCAGAGTTCGCCAAAAGACAAACTCAAACGAAAAAAGCGCCGGCTTGAGGGCGCGCCGTCGTCGAGCAAGGGCGCGAAAGGCGAGGGTAACGGTCGGACAACATCCGCCACAAGGGGACCAGAGGCCTTGGAGTATCATCCAATGCTCATGAAATGCGCAATTGCACAAAAGCATGTGCATTGCTTTGAGCGTGCAAAAGGACCGGTCAACAGGTGCGTTTTCAGTAAAACTGATGGAGTCTTGGGCAAGATTGCCCGAGACAGTTGGTGCCTTCGCGTCTCGCGTCAATCCAACGACGAACAAGATCGAGATCCATCTCTCGATGTCTATTGCCACCTCGCTTGTTGTGACCCATTCGTGTACGGCTTGTGGTTACACTCTATCGACGGGGCGAAATGGTACCACCGGCATGAATTCGACGAGCACTTTTCAAAGTTTCCAGGATACGAAACCTTCGTCCAGCACCTGTCAGCAAACAACTGGAGCCGTGATGAAATTCGCGGCCTCAAGGATTACTGGTACAACATGATCGAGCACAGTGCCAATAAAGGTGATTTACCGACGAACCAGGAACGTGCGGACATTGTGGGCTACAAGCGCACGTGCGGCATGGATACGAATAAAAGAGTGCTCATGAAGAAGCGCGCGTCGGAGTCGCAGTCTGCGGCGTCTGCGTGGGCGGAAGGAGAAGAGGACGAAGATGAGGAAGAAAATGAAAGCGCCAGTGAAGGCGCTGATGAAGAATCTGAAGAGTTTTAATGCAAGCCAAGCGCACGCGACGCTCTGCGGGAGCGACATACACGATACGCGCGCGTAGACGAGCAATTGAGTTCTCCTCCTTGTGCGGCGCGCGCGCATCATCGGATCCACTTTAATTTTCACATTGTTGAATAACCACTTTACAATTTCAATATGCCCGATGTTGGAAAAAACATCCATTTGTCTGCTCTCGGCGTCGCTCTTTGCGCCGCGTCCTCACTCGGCGCCGCGTCCTCATGTCACGCGCACCACCCGTCGCCAAACGCCCTAAACACGACACCGAATCAACCACACCACACACGTCCAGCCCTACGATTGGCCCACACCGCACGCCCGAAGAGCGCGCGACGCACATAGAGATGCTCAAGTCCCGGCGTGCGGTGGCTCAACTCCCTCGCTACGTCGCCTTTCTCGAATACGACGGCACGCACACACACGGATTCCAGCGCCAGGCCAACGCCGCGTTGAACACCGTACAAGGTGCGGTAGATAAGGCGCTCTTCGCATTCACAGGCGGTCGTCTCGACGTGCAATGCACCGGGAGCTCGCGCACCGACGTCGGCGTCCACGCGCTGCGCAACGCCGTGCACTTTGACATCGCGCGCACGCGCGACGACAGCGACGTCGTCGAACCATACGGGTTGGATAACATACATCATGGGTTGAATTATCATTTGAGAAAGCTCAACGTGCCGGTGCGCGTGGTGGAGTGCGTGAGAGTGGATGAGCTCAACCCGGCGTTTCACGCGCGACACGACGCGACGGCTCGGACGTACGCGTACGAAATCATCGTCGGCAAGAATAAGCACGAGAGTTTATTCGATCGCGACCGGGCGTGGTATTTAACGAATGACGGTCAGGGTCGAGCGACGACGTCGGTGGCGGCGTCGGTGCCGACGACGAAGAACGCCGAAGCGGAGCGCGCGAGGAGACTTAAAGCGGGATTTGGAAGCTGCGTTGGCGCGTTAAACGTCGACGCCATGCGTCGTGCGGCGCGCGTTCTCGTGGGCACGCACGACTTTTCGTCGTTTCGCGCGAATGGGTGTCAGGCGAGCTCGCCCGTGCGCACGGTGACGAGGATTGAGGTGCGCGAAACGCCGACGTATTGGCCGGCGCCGTACGCTCGAGGCGCGACGCAAAAAGTGTCCATCGACGTTGCGGCGCCGAGCTTCTTGTATCATCAAGTGCGCCTGCTCGTCGGCGCACTCAAAGCCGTGGGTGCTGGGGACATTAATGTGGATGACGTTCGAGAGATTCTCGACGCCAAGGATGTGTCGCGGTGTCCGCAAATGGCGCCCGCGTGCGGGTTGTATTTAGCCGACGTAGAATATTTAGATGGATTCGCCGTGCGACCGTCGTATGCGAAGCTCGATGGCGAAACGCTCAAAGGCGATGAAGACTCGACATAGAAGACCATTACGAGTTTTGTACAATATACACATTTACAGTATTAGAGAATCCACGACGCGCGAGTTTTGGCGTCGAGCTCTGGGACGAGCGCCGCCAACGCCGCGTCGCTGCTCGACATAATCATCGCATTAACCCGCGCCGTGGCGTATTCTTCGGGCGCAACGCCGTCGTAATCGATCTCAATTGTATCGAATGCGCGCTCGGCAACCACGGCGACGTCTCTCGAGCCTCCATAAAACGCGTCGCCAAAGGAATGGACGCCGAGCACTCGGCGCGCTCGAGCGTCCACGAGCGCGCCGCCCGACATTCCCGCCAATACGCGCGCGTCGTGTAAGATGTGCGACGTGCCGTATGTGCCTAGTATCACGCCTCGCCCGCGACATTCTTTGTCGTCGTCGACGACGACATCGCCGTTATACTCGTCGTCATAATAGTCACCGCTCGTATAGTCGTTTGCGTTTTGGATGACGGAGCCAAAACCGCGAGCCGCCGCCGCCAAGCTCCCGACGAACGCCGCATACGTCTGCGGCTCCCCGTACGCCACCACCGCGCGTTCACACCACGACTCTATACCGTTCCGCCCCGTCATCGAATCGCGCACCGAACGCGCCACCTCGAGCGGCACGAACGCTTCGTCGTCCGCGTCCAACGCCACGAGCGCCAAATCGCACGCGCGGGACACGCCAACCACGCGTCCGCGCCGCTCGCGCCTCCCACCACCGCACGTCGTCACGAGAAGCGCATTCTTCGCGCCCGCCATGCTCGCCACGTGCGCCGCGGTCAATACTAAACACCGTCCCGCGCGCGACGACGTCCCGACGTCGTCGGGATAGCGAATGACAACCCCCGACCCCGACCGCGCGCTCGTCGCGCGCGCGAGCGCAGACGTCACATACGGTGCGATGCGCACCATCGACCGCGACAACGGCGGCGGCGGCGGCGGCGATGCATCACCTCGAACCGCCGCGCGCGTCGCGCGCGTCATCATCACCATCTTGTTCATGTCAGTCTATTATAACCGTCGCTTCATATATACGCAACGGACGCACACCACGCACACCACGCACACCCGACGTCAACACCGACGCGCTCTGAAACGCCACTCGATCGCGCGCGACGCGCTCTGCGGCGCGCACACCTCCAAAAGCACACACAAAAGCAGCACACAC
>Ga0181596_10003378_pt1 | contig 14851 bp, 14 predicted proteins | sample 041ome_6_FD_148655 | JGI IMG/M metagenome (GOLD analysis project Ga0181596, IMG submission 148655) | Coastal salt marsh microbial communities from the Groves Creek Marsh, Skidaway Island, Georgia - 041402US metaG (spades assembly) | ecosystem: Environmental > Aquatic > Marine > Intertidal zone... | reverse complement strand
GAACGACGACGAACGACGAACGACGAACGACGAACGACGCACGCGAACGACGTCGCCTAAACCCTAAACCCTAAACCCTGCGTCGATTTGTTCGCGCGTCGAGCGATCCGCGTCGGATCGCTCGACGTTTTTCACCTTCCGAGTCCCCCATATTGAGTCATGACTCGCCGTTCGGAGAAAAAAACGCGTCCCACGGGAATTGGTCTCGCGCGTCGAGCGATCCGCGTCGGATCGCTCGACGCGGACGCCGATCGCGCGACGCGTCGAGCGGCGCGGCGCGGGACTCGGCGACGCGACCGACGCGACGTGCGCGCGCGCGAAGAAGGCGCTTTTCGGAGGACGCGAACGCGCGAAACGACGGTGGACCGACGCGTCGCGCGCGATGAAGACGGCGACGCGGACGACGACGGGGACGACGAGGGCGACGACGACGATGGGACGACGCGCGCGACGGGAAAGGGGGGCGACGCGCGCGCGCGCGGCGAGCGGTGGGGTGTCGAAATCATCGCTCGATGAGGGGTACAACTGCGTCGTGCGCGAGGACGGCGTGATGGTGGCGGAGGGGGACATTCCGAGCGGGACGTACCAGGTATCGGCGTGGTGGGCGGGCGCGCGAAACGACGGGAAAGGGAACGCGCCGAGGTGCGACAGCGAGCGACAGCGCGGATGCGAGGTGCGGTGCGAACTCACGGGAGAGGGTGAACTCGTGTGCGAAGGCATCGAAAGCGGCACGTACGTCGTGGTCAACGTCGCGGATCTCGACGAGGCGTGCGCGGTGACGTTTGACGGCGAGAGCATCGAGTGCGAAGGCGCGGGAGAACCGTTGGTGAGCGATACGGGTGATCTGGACCTGAAAGATTCGTCTCAACACGGCATACGCATGGGAGGTTAACGTAATAGAGCCATCGGGAGCTTATGGAATCGTTGTTATGAAAGCGGGCGTCGGCGCGGCGAGCGGCGCGCAAAATATATATTACAATTTCCTCATCGCGCCTTCGAGTTGCGCTCCATGTTCTCGAAAGAAGGGGCCAGAATGTCTAGCAACCCGTTCGGGTTATCGATGTGCACCCAGTGCGCGGAGTTGCGCAGCAAGTGCACGTTGGCGCCGGTGCCGCGAATGCGCGCCACGTCCTCGGGCGTCCACACGAACGCCGACCGTTCTGCTTGTACGAAATCTAAGCTCAATCCCGCGGGTTGCGTCTCAACCATCGGCCACAAATCGCACGCTTCGTACGACGCGTACATCTCCGCGATGCCATCCAAATCAAACGTCCAATCGAATTTCCCGTTCCCATCCGCTCGTAAATTCGTCGTCATCCACTGCGCGCCTTCCACGGTGAATCCAGCCCCCGTGAGCGACTCCACGAGCGATCTGCGACTTTCGATCGGTCTATCGAGCGTGGTACAGAACCGAATCGTATCTCTCGGGTGATCTCCGACGTCATCGCACCACACGTCTCCCGGCACCGTGTCCAGCACCCACACCTGCACCGGCCGCGGCAACGCGCGTCCAAACTGGTGCACCATCGACATCGCCACCTTCCCCCCGAACGAGTGCCCGATCAGCGTGTACGGATATATCTTTAAATGATTCAACACCCCCAGCACGTCTCTCGCCGCGTTTTGCACCGTGTTCGCGCCCTCTGGTTTCTTCTCCAGCGCCGTGTTCGACTCCCCGTGATTTCTCAAATCCACCAACAAAAACTGCCACGACGGAAACTTTTCAGCCAGGCGCTTCGCGAGCGATTGCAAGTTTCTTCGCGAGCCCAGGATTCCGTGCACCAGCACGCACGTCGGCGGGTGCGGTCCGTCCGGTTTTTCCACGCTCCATCGCACCAGCGCGCCCTGCACCAGCTCGTGCGCCAGCGGCGCCGTCGTCGCCGCGCGCGTCGTCCCCGTCCCCGTCCCCGTCCCCGCCGTCGTCGTCGTCGCGTCGTCGGACGCGAGCGCCGGTCGACGCCCGCGCCGCGCCGCGACGACGCGTCGCGTCGGCGTCGACGACCGGGACGACGTTCCGGCGCGGTGCGATCTTCGCGCGCGCATCGCGTCGCCCGCGCGCGCGCATCGCGTCGCCGACGTCACCGACGTCGTCATCGCGCGGACCGCGGCCGCGACGGCGCGCGCGCGTCGACGCGCCGCGGCGATCTGGCGACGACCGGGCGCGTCCAGATTCGCGCCGGATTCGCACACCCGGGTGTGTGGGCGCGACGTCACGCATAAACGACGAGACGCGCGTCGACGCCACATCGCGTCGGGGCGAAGACGCGCGCGATGACGACGACGACGGCGATGACGACGCGGAACTCGACGGCGCTCGCGGGCGCGCTCGCGCGACGACGCGCGACGACGACGCGCGCGATGACGAAGACGATGAAGACGAAGATGAAGATGAAGACGACGACGACGACGACGGGACGAGCGACGACGCGGCGGGCGGTCGTCGTCGACGCGATCGGGGCGAAAAAGGGCGAAGTCGCGACAGCGACGACGACGACGACGACGACGACGACGACGACGGCGCGAGCGGTGTCGAAGGCGATGTTCCTGAGCGCGGCGATGTTCCTGAGCGCGGCGGCGGCGGAACCGGCGCTGGCGGCGGCGGACGCGCAGGGCGCGACGGCGTTCGTCGCGGGGTTGTTCGCGTGGATTCCGAACGCGTTGAGCACGCCCGAGGCGAAGGAGTTGGGATTGTACACGCTGAAGACGCTCATCTCGTGGGGGGTGCCGAGCGCGACGGTCGCGGCGGGCGCGTTTTTTCTGATTGCTTCTTCGAGACGCGGAGGGAGACGGGACCGCGAGAAGGGTAGCGGACCTTTCGGTTTCATCAAAGGGGGCGCGGGTGCGAAACCGCGCACGGAGCCTTACTTGGAGATCAAGCGCATGAATGATAAACTCGACGGATATTCGCTGTCGTTTGAAGCGGCGACGGTGAGCGAAATGCAAGCCGAACGACGCCGCAAGAATATGGAATTCAGCAAAAAGTTCGGCGCCGCCCTCGGATCGCTCAGCGAAGACGAGCGCAATGCCATTCTCGAAGCGAACAAGAAGTGGACAATGACGGACAAGCGTTTGATGGACCAGATGAACGAGCTTTTGGCTCAAATGCGGGCGACGTCGTTGGAATCTGGCGGAAAGCGCGCAAAGAGCGACACCGAGAGCGAAGATTCCGAGAAGTCCGAGCCGGACGGTGAAACGAAAAGTAGTGGATTCAAGAATCCGTTTGGTGGCGATAAGCTCGCGGGTTTGACCAAGAAGCTCAGCAAATTGACCGCCGACCGCGCCGCCGCTGAAGACGCGTACTTGCAAACCGTCGGCGCGGCGTTGCCGAAAGCTCGCCGCGAGAGTCTCATGAAATTGCTGTCTGACCCACGCGAAATTGCTGGTTGGCAAATGAACGCGGACGTGCTCGCTTTGAACCCGGAAACGGACCAAAACTCGAAGATAAAGAAGAAGCATGTCTTTGTGTTGAACTTTTTTGGCGACGTGCGCGCATCTCAAGCGGAACAGCTCCGTGAAGAAGTCACTGGTTTGTTACGTTCGGCGAAAAAGGAACGAGGTGATGAAGTTGTTTTGCGGTTGAATACGGGTGGCGGTACGGTCACTGGCTACGGGCTTGCCGCTGCGCAGCTGATGCGAATCAAAGACGCCGGTCTCAAGCTGACCATCTGTGTCGAGCAAGTCGCCGCCTCTGGTGGGTACATGATGGCTTGCGTGGCCGACGAAATCGTTGCGTCTCCGTTCGCGGTTCTCGGTTCTATCGGTGTCATTAGCGAGCAACCTAATGTCTACGAGCGGCTTCAACGGGAAGGTATCGAATTTCAAACTGTCACCGCTGGCAAGTTCAAGCGAACCTTGACGCCCACGAAGAAGGTCACCAAGGAAGACTTGGAAAAGTCAAAGAAGGACATCGAAGACGTTTTGGTGCTCTTCAAGGGTTTTGTCGCCGAAAATAGACCGACTTTGGACATTGACAACGTCGCGACGGGCGAGACGTGGTTTGGCAAAGATGCGCTGTCGAGAAATTTGGTGGACAAACTCAAAACGTCTGACGATGTCCTTCTCGACCTCCTCAGCGCTGGCGCCGAAATTTTTAGCGTCCAGCTTAAGCAACCGTCGCCGGCGGCGACATTATTTGGTGGTGCGGGCGCTAATGCGTCGTCGTGGCAATGGGATATTTTGCAACGCGTGGCACTCAGCGTGGCCGATTACGCCGGATCGTCCGCGACCGCGCGAGGAATGACTCGCGGGCCCATGATTGTTGATCCCGCGCGCGTTGCTGATAACGTCATCGCGTATGACGAAGAAAATGATTTCTATGTTGATCGAATGTAAGTCTAAAACACTGCGCTATTTTTTCTAACTCTATTTGTCTAGTTTACGAGACCGCGCACGGTGACGTGCAGAGAATCGTCTCGAAACCAACGGAAGCGTCCCGGTAATATTTTCTCAACCGCGCTCCGAAACTCGAGCAGCAACGCTGTCAAATCAGAAACGTCGGAGGTGTTTCCTTCGAGAGCGTCGGCCACGAGCGTGACACCGCTTCCTTGTTCGTAATGACACGCTCGATGCCCCGGCGCGTTGACGCGATTTAAGTATTCTTCGTCACGCCGTCCCTCACTTAGCACAGACTCAACGAGCGCTACACTTTCCCTCGATGCCTCCTCACCGCATTCCTCTGGGCGCAGTTTCACGCGCTTTACGCTCACGCGTCGCTCGCAGCATCTCGAACCAAAAACCACGACTTTCAGCTCGCTCGCTCGAACTCGAGCGTCGCGCTCCGCTCGACCGCGAAAGCCATCGCAGACGTCGCGCAACGCTTCGTACTCCTCCATCGTCAACCTCCCCCCCGCGTCGTCTGATTTCAAGCACCCCAATGAAATTTTCGGCCACTTCGATCCGAACGCCTCGGCTTGCATCGCGTCGATCTCGTTCAGCGCGCGCTTGAGTCTCGCGAAATCTTCGCTCCAAGCTTGAAACGCGAGCGTCAGCGTCCCGTGCCACGCGACGAAGAACGCGCGTCCGCGTAACACGCACGCGCGATGACGAGCGATTATTTCATCGACCTCGCCCTCGATCGAAGCGCCCATCGCGCGCGCGCGGCGAACAATGCGGCGAACAGTCTCGAACGAGTTTGTTGGGCGGTCACACTCGCGCGCGCGGCGTCGCGACGAGCGCGAGCGCGTTCGGCGTCACCTTTCGTCGCGTCGAGCGGTCGTGAACGATGTCGCACGCGCCGTCGTCGTCGTCGTGGCGCGAGAACGACGCGATCGAGCACGTGGAGGAGCGACTCGTCGGCCTCGAGCTCTACGCCAACGCCGCCGCCGGATTCGATGGCGTGCTGAAAGAACGCTACAGCGATTTCATCGTGCGGGAGATCGACATCGAGAGCGGTGAGGCGGTGGTTTTGAATGAATTGAGCGCGACGTGCGATGTAGAGATCGACGCGCGAGAGCGGAAGAAGTTTGAGGCGATGAAGGCGAAAGTGCAAGCCATGGAACGCGAGCGCGGGCCGGACGACGAAGCGGAGGACGAGGACGCGGCGAAGGATGACGTGGAGGGGGATAAAGAAGAGAGTATTGAGGAGGCAATGAAAGAATTCGAAGCGCTGTGCGGTGCAGAGGACGCGCGGCGACTGAGAGAATTTTTAGCCACTCCCGGGGTGACGCGTCGAAGTCAGAAGACGCGCGATGGAAAGGCGGAAACGCCCCAACCGCTCGTGCTCGAGCCGACGACGGATAAGGCGAAACGGACGCAAATTCATCAATTTTTCAAGAAACACTTTTTATTACCTACGGACAACGTCGTGGAGTCGAACGAGGAAGAGAAGGAAGCTCTCAAGAACTTGAAAAAGCCGTCTTCGAGCGTGCGCGTGCATGCCGCCGTCAAGCAAGGCAAGAAGCGAACGCGCGTGGAGGCAATGGATCATCGAGCGGTGGGAAACTTTTGGCCCGAAGGCGTTCCAGAACATGTGCGATTTGCGTTTTGCAAAGAAAACAAAGAGTCTTACGAGATGCTCAACGTCATAGCCCGGGCCTTGAAGGTGAACTTCAAGTCTATTGGCGTCGCCGGAACGAAGGACAAGCGCGGAGTGACGACGCAACACGTCACCGTGCACAGAGTTCGGGCGAAAAGGTTGGCCAAGCTGGTACTTTATGGGTGTAAAATTGGTAACTATACGTATGTCGACAGACAACTTGGTTTCGGAGACCATTGCGGGAACGAGTTTGAGATAACGCTCCGAGGCATCGACCCAGACGTCGTCGGGAACGTGGAGGAGGCAGTGCGCGCACTCAAGTCTTCAGGGACCATCAACTACTACGGTTTGCAGAGATTTGGTAGCGCTGGGGGCAAACACGCAACGCATAAAATTGGAATTGAACTTTTACGTGGCGAATGGCAAGCTGCGATCGACGCTTTGCTGCTGCCGCGCGAAGGCGAGCGCGACGATGTCATGAAGGCGCGCTTGAAATGGATGGAAACAAAGGATCCCAATGAGACTTTGAAGTTGATGCCACGCTGGTGCGCGGCAGAGCGCTGCGTGCTCGAGCGCATGTCAAAAGTTCGCTCCACGGACTTGGTCGGATCGCTGTTGGCCGTGCCGAAGCAGATTAGACTGATGTACATTCACGCCTACCAGGCATACTTGTTTAATCGTGTCGTGTCGGAGCGCATTCGTAAGTACGGAGTCAACACGGTCGTCGAAGGTGACTTAGTGCTCGAAGAGGGAAACTGTGCCGGAGATGAAGGCGAAGACGATATGAATGGCGATACTCGGGTGAGTATGCCGAGGGTTCGCGTAGTGACAGCCGAGGAAGCCGCTTTGGGTGCGATTGACTCGTCGCTCGTGGTGCTGCCGCTTCCTGGAAACTCGATAACGTACCCAACAAATTTGGGTGATGTTTACGATCGATTCGCCGCGGAGGATGGAATCAGTTTGAATACTACGACGCATTCGGTTCGTGAATTCGCAATCAACTCATTCACCGGTGACTACCGTAGATGCTTTCTCAAACCCACAAACGTATCGCACACCGTCATTTCGTACGCGGACGCGGCGGCGGATTTGGTTTTGACTGATCTCGATCGCATCAATGGCATCACCGAACGCACCATCGAAGACGGCCCTTTACGTGCCGTAACGGTGAAGTTCACTCTGCCCCCGTCTTCTTACGCCACCATGGTTCTTCGGGAGTTGATGAAGGCGAACACCTCGGTGAGCTCGCACAAGCGCAAGACGCTCGACGCGCGAGCGGCGGCTTCCGTAGAGTAGACGAACGAAACGCGACGCATTTTTTAGTGATATCTTAGCATCTGTCGGTTTCCTTTTACATTATTGCTCGCGATTTTCGTTTTCTAAAGCCATCCGCGCGTCCCTTCGCGCTCGCGAGGTCGCGTCGTCGAGCGCTCGCCCAGGGCACGAGCGCAGACGGTGAGCTGAGGATGCCTATGAAGATCGGCGAGCAAACGATCGCCGCTCTCGTCGACGCGTCGTCACCCGACGCGACGCTTTAACCGACTCACGCGATGGTGACGAAGAAACCCGACGACGCCGTCGCCGCGGCGAGCGCGAAGAAAGGAAAGAACGCCGCGGGCGACGACAAAGACGACAAAAACGGCGATGGGGTCGTTGGCGATGGAAAGTCATCGACGACGAAGAATGGAAAGGATAAGAAGAACGAGGTGGAGTTGAGCGAAGAAGACGCGGCGCTGAAGGAGAACTTGGAACTGATGGTGATGCGAGCGAGCGATCCGAAGGCGGGGGTGGCGAAATTGGCGCTTGAAACGATGAGACGCGAGATCCGAACGGCGACGAGGTGCGCGAGTGCGAGAGCGACGAGGTCGCATGAACGATTACGACGCGATCGTGGATCACGCGACGATTGAGTGAGTGATATGCGCGATACTGACGAAATGATACGGTACTTTACGGCGATGCGAACAGTTCGATGACTTCGGTCCCAAAGCCTTTAAAGTTTTTGAGACCGCACTTGCAAACCTTGAAGGAGGTGTACGACAAAACGAAGAATGGAGAAAACAAGTTACTGCTGGCGGATATCATTTCCTTGTTGTCCATGACCAACGCTCCGGTGGCTGGGGAAATTCCAGAGTCGTTGAAGTACAGATTATTAGGGTCAAAGGAGGACATCGGGAACTGGGGACACGAGTATGTGCGTAATCTCGCCGCAGAGATCGGCACTGAATACCATCGTCGCATAGAGCAAGATGGGGACAAGGCTTCGATGGAAGATCTCATGGGTTTGGTGCACGAAATCGTTCCTTTTCACATGCAACACAACGCCGAGCCAGAGGCTGTCGATTTACTATTGGAAGTTGAGAAGCTCGACATTTTGCTCGACAACGTGAACGACGCCAACTATTCGAGGACATGCTTGTACCTGTTCAGCTGTGCCAACTATCTTCCTGAGCCAGAAGATGCAATCGTGTTGAAGACGGCGCATGCGATTTTCATGAAGGTTGGGAAGATGCCAGACGCTATGCGAGTTGCGCTCAAGCTCTGCGAGCAGAGCATCATCGAAGAGACGTTCAACGCGTGCACCAACTTGGCCATCAAGAAGCAACTTTGCTACATGTTGGCCCGTCACGGTCATCCGTTGAAGCTCGATGAAGGCCCGTGTGAGGTTGAAGAAGATAACCTGGATATGCTGCAGAACATCATGAGTCACTCAGACTTGACAAAGAACTACTTGATGCTGGCGCGTGACTTGGATGTCATGGAGGCGAAGTTACCCGAGGACATTTACAAATCGCATTTAATGGAAGTTCGCGCTCCTTCGGGCGCCGCAGTGGATAGTGCTCGTGCTAACCTCGCAGCGACGTTCGTGAACGCGTTCGTGAACGCCGGTTTCGGGCAAGATAAGCTTTTAACTTCTTCAGAAGCCGCGGATGGTTCCACATCTAATGTGAGCTGGATTTTCAAAAACAAAGATCACGGTAAAATGTCAGCAGCTGCTAGCCTTGGGAGCATCTTGCTTTGGGACGTTGAAGGCGGTCTACCGCAAGTCGATGCTTATCTCTATAGCGAGGAACCGAACATCGTTGCGGGTGGCTTGCTCGCCGTTGGTCTCATCAACACTAATGTGCGGAACGATTGCGATCCCGCTTACGGTTTGTTGTACGAGAGCGTGACCAAGGAAAACTCCGCAGTAAGAATCGGTGCGATAATGGGACTTGGTTTGGCATATGCTGGTACTCAAAAAGAAGAAGTTTCCGAGCTTCTCACGGAGGTGATTCACGATGACAGTGCTCCGTTGGAAGTCGTTGCTTTCGCAGCGCTGTCGCTTGGCCTCGTCTTCTGCGGCACGTGCCACGAAGAGTCTGTGTCGACCATCGTCCAAACGCTGATGATGCGGCCTGAGAAAGAACTCGACAATACGTTTGTGCACTTTTTGTGCCTAGGTTTAGGTTTACTTTTCTTACAGCGTCAAGCGGAAGTGGAAGCGACATTGGAAGTTGCGAAAACTCTCCCGGCGCGAATCAGCGGATATTTACAAACTGTGCTGGACGTGTGCGCGTACGCCGGTAGTGGTAATGTGTTGAAAATTCAGTCTCTTTTGGCGAAGTGCGGCGAGCACCCGGAGGCTGACGAAGGCGATGAATGGATTGCAGACCCCCAGAGTGTCGCTGTGTTGGGCATCGCTCTCGTTGCCATGGGCGAAGAACTTGGAGCAGACATGGCGGTCCGTGCGTACGATCACCTTATTCAGTATGGTGACGCGGCAGTAAAGAAAGCCGTTCCTCTCGCATTTGCGCTGTTACACACCTCCAACCCGAAGCTTGATGTCACGGATTTACTTGGTAGACTCAGTCACGATAGCAATGAAGAGGTCGCGCAGTCCGCGTGCCTTGCCCTCGGTATTGTTGGAGCGGGAACCAACAACGCGCGCTTGGCCTCGCAGCTACGACAACTTAGTAGTTACTACTACAAGGAGCCGTCGTGTTTGTTCCTCGTGCGTGTCTCACAGGGTCTTGTGCATATGGGTAAGGGCTTGCTCACGCTTTCTCCGGCGCACTCGGACCGAGCGCTGGTGTCAAACGTCGCACTTGCTGGTTTGATCATCACCGCCTTTGCGGGACTCGACATGAAGCATACGATTTTGGGTAAGCATCACTACATGCTGTACTATTTGTTTGTCGCTGCCCAACCGCGCATGCTCATGACTGTGGATGAACAAGGGGAACCGTTGCAAGTGTCTGTTCGAGTCGGTCAAGCTGTTGACGTCGTGGGACAGGCTGGGCGACCGAAGACTATCACTGGCTTCCAAACACATAACACTCCCGTACTTCTGTCAGTTGGCGATCGAGCGGAGCTGGCGAGCGAGAAATACATTCCTTTGACTCCTGTTTTAGAGGGAGTTGTCATCTTAAAGAAGAACCCGGAGTGGGTCGAGGAAATGGAAAAGTAGAACTTTAGATCGTTTGAATGTGAGATGAGAATCATCCCGAACTTTCATCGCAACTCCTTACACCGTAATAATTTACTTCACTCACAAATCGATAAATCGATGCACGCGCGAAATTGTCGCCCCATGACGCACGCGCTCAAGACGAGTCTAATCAAGTCTCAATTTTGGAAACGAGGGGAGAACGTCACAGTTTGCCTCCAACCATGACCGTTATGCAAGTGATGATGCAGCCTTTTGGCATCATGAATGCCTTGAGAGGCAAGATTTCAGTCCCGATCAGCGCAACTGCAGCCCTAGCGGCGGCCCTAACGGCTCCAAAGAGCACGGCCTTGTACAGCTTTTGTGGTGAGTTGACCATGTCGCAGTCAAACTCGAGACACTCACGACACTTTGCAGAATGGTGGACGCTCTTGGTGTCGTCGTTTATGATGTTTTTTAGCGTTACGTGTTTCGTTTTGCTAGAAACCGGTCGATACGAGGGAATTCGTGCCGTTTTCGACACAAAGCCATGGCAAAACGCCGCTCCACTACTGGAAGACTCCGACGAGCTGACGAAAGCAGAGTCAAAATTGATGTGTCCTTTCACAGGACAAGAGGGCTCTGGAACGTGTCCGATCTGTCATTCTATCGTGTCTCATAATGGTTATTATCACGTAAGACTTTTCGCTTTTCACCCTGAACACGTTCGCTCACACCTATCGCGCAGGGAGATCCACCCATACTACACACCGTCGTTGGCGACTCGATTCTCGAACACAGACTTGCGATGCAAGCCAGCGAAATAGACGATAAACCAAGGCTCGCACGAGTTCAACTCGACAATTTCATCAAATATCGCGGTAATTTTCTATTTGCCACGATCAGTCCGTCTTGTAAGGGGTGCTACATGAAGGCGTGGTGCTGGACTGTGGGGTACCGCATGGTTTGGCAATCCACTATTTTGGGCTTCAACACGATGTTGTGCAGTCATCTATTCGGTGAAGAGGTGCTTCTTTTCGACTTGAAAAGCATGTTGCTTTGTCTTTCGATGTTTTTCTCAATTTCTACGGTATGCATGCTACTGTCTTTGCTCGCGACGGCCGTCGTGTTCATCCGCGAACACACATTCATGCACACGGCTGAGGTGCCCAAGTTCGTGACACAGGACATGGGGGTCGTTGAAGTATTGCTCCGGATCATGGCGGATCCACGGGCAAGATACGGAGTAAATCCGAGCAAAACATACTGGAGTTGGCTATGGACAGTGAAAAAGGCGTGAGTTCGCGCACAGTTCGACGTGTGTCGACGGGACAAACGCGTGGACGTCTAGACGGCTCGTTCAACCGGGCGAGAATTCAAGCACAAATTAGTAACTTTCACGACAAGCGCTGGTTATGGTCATTTTGAGGCAAAATCGTGGAAAACATACTGGAATTACGCAGGCTCGCTGCGTTGTGCCAGAGGATTCGGCGCGGGATTGCGTCTGTCGAGCTCAACCCACGACAAATACTTGCCCCCGCGAAGTTCGGCCAGGCGCACTTGTCTCTCGCGCTTTCGGAGGTCATCACGTTCGCGTGCGGCTTCGCGCTCCTTATATTCTTCCTCTTCTCTCGCCTGCAGTACACTTGACGCATCTTCGGCGGCTGCGATGGACTATGTCGGGCGCAATGCAGTTGGTCAGTGCGGTGCTCAAACAGGAGATACAAACAAACAAGCACACTCACCTCAGCGATAGGAGTGGGTAGATCCGTGAAATCCTTATCGTAGTCATCGAATGCAATATCTCCATGAGAATTAAACAGCCGTTCCCACCAGCTATCACTGGGCGCGGCGTTCTTATCTTTGAAAAGCTCCAGGTTCATCTTCTTCAGGTACAACACGAAACCGTCGTCATCCTCTCCGCCTGAAGCAAAATAATTAATTTCGATCGCGAAACGATAGTGAAGATTGATTTAATTTGTCACGTACCAAGGTGAACCCACGCAGACTCTTCTGGTATGATTTGTCGAAATAACTCTCCCTGATAGCGAATGAATTGTAAATAATTGCGTGTCGAGAAATAATTAATTTAAATCACCTCTAGGTACGTGCGTCCAGTGTTTCGACATGACACTCTGACGGTCGACGGCGTGATGCAGACATCCAAATCTTGCTTCTTGGCGTCCTTCGGCACTTGTAACGCTTGAACGGCTATCTCAGATGAGCTCTGGTGCCATCGGCAAGACTTGTCCTGTGTCAAATTTAATTTAATTGTAAATAATTAATTGCGGTCGTTCGCACCATCATCTCAGCCCATACTTCGCGTTTGTGCATTCCTTGCGCCGAGTAGTGCACTTGTGACATTTGATAGCCCGTTTTGTTCACTCGTTCGACCGGGGTGCCGTCGTTGTAAACTAATTTGTACGTTCTGTAAGGAAGCTCCATGTCGGTTGGTGGTCGCTTCGCGACTACGATCTCCTTGCCACTTTTTAATGTCGATAAGATAATTCCTTGTAAGTTGTTGATGCGATCTACCAAGTCCTCCGACTTCAGTTCCTTGAGCTCGCCTACGTGATGAATTATTTAATTCCTCATCAATTTATTCCATTTAATTAACTCACCTTGCACGTCGCTCGCCGTACCCATCGCAGCCTCCGTTTCTGCGCCACCCAGTAACATCAAATCGTGTGCTTGAATTTTCTCGAGCATTTTCTGCGCTAACATCGTGAATACCAGCCGCCGAACGACGGATATCAAACACGTACCTCGGAGTTTAATTTATCTTCGCCGGCGAGAATTCGATACGAAAGCGCGACACCAGGCGCTCCACGAAACCTTGAGCGCACGCTTTCTATGAGTACCTTTTCTTTGATGACATTCGCACCCTTCGCGACGTTTTCTCGAAACGAGTCTCGCACTTTAGAGTTGAAGCCGACGAGCTTGCCAGTTTTGAAGAGAAGGCTGACGGTGACCACGTAAGTTGCCAAAGCGTCGGGAACGGTGCGCACGCCATACTCCGCCACGCCGTACTGATCGTTGATGTCGCTCAATATTTTCCCAGCCTCGACATCAGTCATACGACTGCACACATTCTTGAAGGCGTTCGTGAACATCGGATACTTGGTGTCCAAGTGCGTTATCGCCGAGAAGCACTTCGCCGCCGCTTGCGTGTCACCATTTTCGCGCCCTTCAAAAGCCTTGCCCATCTCGTACCACGCCCAAGCTTTGGTGATGACTGTATCTTCCTTGAAAGGCGAGAAGTCATCGACTTTGTACGTGAAGGTCATCTCCGTTTCCTTGTCAGAAAGCGATGCGTCGTCTTGTAACAAGGTCAACGCCGCCGCCGCGTCGGCGCGAGCTTGCATAAAGCACAACGCGTGGCGGTACATGCTCGCACGCTGGGTGTAAGCCATCGGCACGCTCATACCGTGTACGTTCCAATGTTGTACGAACCGATAGTAGTCGCCGCGCGGCTTGCTTCCTTCATTTATGCCTTTGATTTGACAAAACATTCCCTCTGCCATCTCCAACGACGTGACGTTTTCGAGGTGCGCGTGCTCGATGAGCTCGCGATTCTCCATGTCTTGCAGAGTTTCAAGAATCCAGTTCGCAAGTTGCTCGCGCGTAAATGAAGTGATCGTTTTATTCATCGCTTTCACGTGCTCGTCGATCACGCCGGCGTCGCCTTCGTCCTGACATTCGAACGATTGCCTGTACGCGGCGAGCGCGTCCGGGAACTGTCGCAGCCCCACGTGCGCGGTCGCCTTGCGCCACCACCCCTTGGCGAACGTCGGCATCAACGACACCGCCGCAGACGCGTCCTCCAGCGCCGCTTTAAAGTTTGCAGACTTGGCGTACGCCATCGAACGGTTACACAGCAGTTTCGCGCGTTCGCCCGCGTCCCTCGGCGCGAGTTCCTCCAGACACTTCGTGTACGTCGCGTACGCCTCCTTATAGTTCCCGTTCCCCAGCGCCTCGCGCGCGCGCGTCTTAAAATATTCCATCTTCACGCTCGCAAAGTCTCGCGACGTCGCGCATCCATCGCTCTCTTCCATCGCTCGCGCGGGTCGACTCGATTCCGCGCGCGCGCGCCCGCTCGAACCGTCGTTCGCCGTTCGCCGTTCGCCGTTCGCCGTTCGCCGTTCGCCGTTCGCCGTCGGCGCGACCCGACCCGACGCCGTCGACGCCGTCCGTTCGCGCGCGCGCGCCCGCTCGAACCGTCGTTCGCCGTTCGCCGTTCGCCGTTCGCCGTTCGCCGTTCGCCGTTCGCCGTCGGCGCGACCCGACCCGACGCCGTCGACGCCGTCCGTTCGCGAGCGCGGTCGCTCGCGCGCTCGCGTGTGCGCGCGTTCGCGCGCGCGATCGAACGCGTCGGTCGCGTGCGTTTCCCGCCGCGTCGCGACCGTTTTCGCGTGCGCGTGTCGGCGCGACCGCGCGACCGGGTGTTTTGACGCCCGGTCGGGCGTCCC
>Ga0181596_10003371_pt1 | contig 14867 bp, 10 predicted proteins | sample 041ome_6_FD_148655 | JGI IMG/M metagenome (GOLD analysis project Ga0181596, IMG submission 148655) | Coastal salt marsh microbial communities from the Groves Creek Marsh, Skidaway Island, Georgia - 041402US metaG (spades assembly) | ecosystem: Environmental > Aquatic > Marine > Intertidal zone... | reverse complement strand
TCGGCGCTTGCGGCTTTTCGGGCTTCGAAGCCTGCCCAATCAGCCGCTTCCAGCGCTTTATCTAAGATTGCCGGGAAATTGCCACTATCATAAACGGTGTTTGCAGGCGTCTTGTACGGCAGCATTTCTGGCTGGATGTGATTACGTTTGCGGATTTCGACCTTATCGATGCCCATTTCAAGCGCAGCCTGATCCAGCATCCGTTCAATGTAGTAATTGCTTTCGGGCCGCCCAGCGCCGCGATATGGACCCACCGGCGTCGTATTCGTGAAAACGCATTTCGATAGGATTTCTTGCAGCGGCGTTTTGTAGACACTGATCGTGTTCTTAACGACGTTCCCAGTCGGCTGATTAACGCCGCCATTGCTAAGGTTTGCGCCGATATTGCCATAACCAACCACGCGCAACGCCAAAATATTCCCATCCGCATCAAACGCCATGGATTGCTCCATATCATGATTGCGGCCATGGCTGTCGGAGAGGAAACTTTCGGAGCGCTTATCTGTCCATTTCACTGGGCGGCCCAGAATACGGGCCGCATGCATGATGCAGATATATTCTGGATAGCAGGCGGATTTCATACCAAAACTACCGCCAACGCTGCCCACCAGCACGCGAATCTGGTCCGCCCGGGCGTTCAGCGGCTTCATCAGGCTGTTCCGCATTGGAAACGCGCCTTGGCAGCCTAGTCGCAGCGTCCAGTGGTCCGCGCCGCTGTCATAATCCGCAAGGGCAGAGCGCGGCTCCATCGGAGCAACGGCGATGCGGCTATTAAAGATGCTCATGGACGTGACGTGGGCTGCGTTAGCGAATGCCTCTGCCACTTTCTCGCTCTCGCCGAATTGGAAGTCCAGGATGACATTGCCCGGAACGCCGTCATGCACCAGCGGTGCGCCGTCCGCGACTGCAGCCCTGGCAGAGGTGACGGCCGGCAAGGATTCAATATCGACGAACACAGCCTCTGAAGCGTCTTCTGCCTGCGCGCGCGTTTCGGCGATAACGCACGCAACCGGATCACCAACAAAGCGGACTTTGTCGATTGGCAGCGGTGGCTGCTCCGGCTTCCGCATATCGGACCCGTCGCGGTTTTTCATCGACATGCCCGCTGGCATCAGACCAAGCCCAGCGTCGATCAAGTCTTGACCTGTCAGGATAGAGAGGACGCCAGGCATGGCCTTGGCTTCATCGGTCTCAATGCCCTTAATGCGACCATGGGCAACCTGGCTTCGCACCATGACGGCATAAACTTGGCCCGGCAGCATATTGTCGTCTGCATAGCTGCCAAGCCCCTGGATCAGTGTAGGGTCTTCCTTGCGAGAGACGGGTTGGCCGAGGCCATATTTTTCGTCGACGAACAAGGTCGGATCAACAAAGACATTCATAGCCAAACTTCCTTAGATCAGCGGGACGCACGGAGCGCTTGCGTAGCGGCTGCATCAACAACCCCATCCGCATCGACAATCACATAATACTGCGATTTTGCTGCCTCAACAGATACATAGCCATTGGCGACATCACGGGCGACACGGGCTGGGTCACGGGCATCAGCCCCGCCTAAGCCTCCCCCGCCGGGCATTTCCATACGAAGACGCTCACCGACAGGTACCGTTTGGCGCCCCTTTGCCTTGAAAGGCCGGTTCTCCGAGATACCGACAGTCCCTGTCATACCCGGCGCGCCGCCATTGCGCCCGCGAGCCGGGTGGGTCACGCGGTCAAACATGCTGGAAATGGCGAAAGGCGCGCCGGTGGCATGTTCCACTTCCATGATCTGACCAACCCCACCACGATGCTCACCGGCACCGCCTGAATCTGTGCGGTATTCTTTCCGCCAGAATACCAGTGGCGCCACGACTTCATTGATCTCAACAGGTGTGTTGCGAACGCCTGAAGGAAACGCCGTTGCATCCAGGCCATCTTTGGTTGGGCGCGCACCTGTTCCGCCCGTGTGAAACGTATTCATCGCGAATGGCGTCGCATCGCCATAGTCACCATCGACGAGGCCATGACCGCCCATCAGTACCGGATTCCAAAGGCAGGAAGTCCCTTCTGCAGGCACGCGGTCTGGGATGATCTGGTTCAGGCAGCCGAATACGACATCTGGCAGCATCTGCCCCGTCACATGCCGCGCTGTCACCGCACAGGGCCTCGGCGCATTCAATATACAGCCCTCTGGAGCCGTAATCTGAACAGCTGCGAGTGAGCCCGCATTATTCGGAATCTCATTCCCCACCGCGCAGCGCACACCAAAGCTGGCATAGGCTTCCGTATAGGTGATCGGCACATTGATACCGTAGGACGACACAGGCGAAGTGCCTTTGAAGGAGACACTGATCGTATCGTCAGAAATCGTCATTTCAGCGACGAGATCAAGCGCGCTTTCATAGCCATCAACCCGCATAGCGTTCTTGTAGACGCCGTTCGGCAGTTTTGCGATTTCTGCCGCCATGCCTTTGCGGGATGCATCAATGATGTGATCTGCAAGGCCATCAATGCTTGCCAAGCCAAACTCATCCATCATCGAAACCAACCGCTTCGAGCCGACAGCATTGCAAGCGACCAGCGAATACAAATCGCCCTCAACCTCAACCGGATTGCGGACATTATGGGCGATGATATCCAGCACCATCCGGTTCATCTCACCGCCAAGCGCTAGGGGCATGATGGGGATATTGATGCCTTCCTCATAGACTTGCCGCCCATCTGGCCCAAACCCCCGCCCACCAACATCAACCACATGGGTCGTGCAAGCGAACAGTGCCACGATCTCACCATTCCGCCAGGTGGGCGTCACAACGGTGAAATCGTTCAAGTGCCCTGTTCCGAGCCACGGGTCATTGGTGAGATACACATCCCCCTCACCCATGGTTGCCAGCGGATATTTGGCGATGAAATGCTGGACCGAGGCGGCCATGGCGTTCACATGGCCGGGCGTTCCTGTCACAGCCTGGGCGAGCATCCGCCCACGGGTGTCATAAACCCCTGCGGATATATCCCCCGCTTCACGGGCTGAGGTTGAAAATGCGGTACGAACCAGCGTTTGCGCTTGCTCTTCAACAACGGATAGCAAGCGGTTCCACTGGATCTGCAAGCCAATTTGGTCAAGTGCGTTTGAAGACTCAGCCATCAGGAGGCTCCCTGCTTGCGGGTCAAGATAATATATCCACGACCGTCAATCGCCGCATCGAATGTTGACGTGACGACAGTGGTTGTTTGCGATTCAACAATCAGTGCCGGGCCGTTGATCCGATCCCCAACCGCCAAATCCGTGCGCTGAAACAGACCAGCATCAACGAAGTCTTGCTTTGCGGGGTCAAATACAGACCGCGTGGCAGTTGGCTTCCGTATTGTGCCGTTGACAGTCTGAGTATCGGCAGCTCCGGTCGCTGCAGGTTTCGTTGAAACTGTCACTGTCCAGCTTAAAATTTCTGGTTCCATATTCGGAACGGTTTGGCCGTAGAGGCTCCGATACGCGGTATCAAACGCCTCCCGCAGCATTGGCGCATCGTCTGGCGTTAACGGTCTGTCCGGCAGTGGCGTTGTAATCTCATGCCCCTGGCCGACGTAACGCATGTACGCGACACGCGTTTCATCTAATGCTGCACCGGGCGCGCCTGACTTTACGACGGTTCGCGCCTCATTGCTCATAGCGTCGAGCAATTGATTTGCCCCTGCAGCATCGAACCCATCCAGGCGCATGTAGCGGCTGCGCACCACTTCATATGAGATTGGTGCGCGCAGGAACCCAACGGCAGAGCCGACGCCCGCCCCGCTCGGCACGATCACTTGATCCAGCCCAAGCTTTTCGGCCAGTCGCGCTGCGTGTAAGGGCGCTGCGCCGCCAAAGGCGATCATGGCGCGTTCGGAGATATCTTTGCCCCATTCAATCGCGTGGACCCGGGCCGCATTTGCCATGTTTTCATCCACGATCTCAGCGACTGCGTAAGCTGCAAGCGGTGCTGAAAGCCCCATCGCACCGCCGATCTTGGCCTCGATCACTGCGCCTGCGTTATCCGGCGACAGCTTTACATTGCCGCCAGCGAATAATGCCGGGTCAATCTTGCCAAGCAGTACGTCCGCGTCCGTCACCGTTGGCTCGGCACCGCCAAGGTCATAACAGGCTGGCCCGGGATCAGAGCCAGCGCTTTGCGGGCCAACGGCGAGTCGCCCCATGCTGTCGATTGCGGCAATGGAGCCACCGCCTGCGCCGATCTCCACCATCTCAATTGCCGGGATACGGACAGGCAGACCGCTGCCTTTCATATTCCGGTAGGCGCGGGCCACCTCGAATGTTCGTGTGGCCAGGGGCGCACCATCATCAATGAGGCAAAGCTTGGCCGTGGTACCGCCCATGTCATAGGAGACGACGCTGTTCAGCCCCAATTCTTTCGCCACTTCTGCCGCCAGAATAGCCCCACCCGCTGGACCAGACTCGACCAGCCGGATTGGATAGCGCATGGCGTTCTCTAGGGTCGTCAGGCCACCGCCAGATGTCATCAGCAGGAACGAACAGCCGAAGCCTTGTGATTTCAGACGTTGATCCAATTCCCGCAAGTACCCAGCCATTTTAGGCTGCACATAGGCATTGGCGCAGGTCGTTGATTGCCGCTCGTATTCCCGGATTTCAGGGCAAACGTCGCTGGATAGCGAGATCGGCAAATCGGGATACGCCTGGCGAATAATCTCCTGAACGCGCAGTTCATGGGCCGGATTTGCGTAGGCATGCAGCAGCCCCACCGCGATAGCTTCAATCTTGTGCTTTTCGATCAGCGGTAGGATCGCCTCAACAGATGCGTCATCCAACGCCAGCAAAGCCTCGCCCTGTGCATTCAGGCGCTCCCGGACAGACCATCGTAATTGCCGGGGTGCCAATGGGCTTGGCCGGTCGATATTGATGTCATACTGCTCAAACCGGTTTTCCAGCGCCATCTCAACGGCATCCCGGTGGCCCTCTGACGTGATCAGCGCGATCTTGGCCCCTTTCCGCTCGATAATAGCGTTCGTGGCCAGTGTCGTGCCGTGGATCAACAGCGCAATCTCGGAGGCAGCAACGCCAGACTCTTCCAACGCCCGATTAACCCCATCCATAACGCCGTTTTCAGGTGCGGAGGGCGTGGTCAGCACTTTTGCGGTGGTCTGCTGGCCGCCATGTTCAAGTACGACATCTGTAAAAGTGCCGCCGATATCAACGGCAAGGCGGGGACCGGATGCTGCGTTAGTCATAGGGTGGATAATCCAATATTAGTGCGCTGGCAGGTGTAAGATGGAATGCGCAGGCAAGACTCGTTACCCTGCATCCCATGCTGCCCACCTTACGCTGAGTGGGCAAAGTCTGGCGAGCCCACAATTTTGATTTCGCCGCCATTGGAGCCCAACCCGCTGATGCTGTTTCTGAACCGGACCGCCCACATTCTCCATGACGACAATGCGCGCGTATTCGATACCGTCGGCCGTGTATGGCGTCGCGTGCCGGAAAGTGCGGAGGGTGGATCAGAGATTGAGCTGTTTGATGCCGTCCGCTGGCTCCAACGGGAAAGCGGTAAGCCCGCCCGGGCACCCGTCTCCATCGCTGGTCCACGGGACGCATCAACTGCCGAACTTGCCGATGCTGAAGCGCTTGGCCATGGCGTCGCTGAACTCGGGCTATCAGTTCTATGTGGAGGATTGGAAGGCGTGATGACCGCGGCAGCCAAAGGCGCCCACGCGGCAGGCGGTACCGTGATCGGCCTGCTGCCAGATGCTGATTGGCGGGCGGCAAACCCTTATATCACCGTCTCCCTAGCCAGCGGCGTTGGCATGGCGCGCAACGTACTGATTGCGGAGGCAGGGCTGTGTTTAGTAGCGGTTGGTGGCGGATATGGCACTCTGTCTGAAATGGCCTATGCCAAGCAGTTCGAACGACCGGTGATCGCCTTACAGTCCGCGCCCGAGATGGATGGAGTGAATAGGCTTGGGTCAGTTGAAGACGCACTGCCTGCCATTGCCCGTATCGCGTTGAACCTGGACGGAACAGAAACGGCTTGGCGTTGAGTTGTCAGCCAAGCGTTAGTGTCTCATCCCGTCCACTTGCCGCGCGGACTTCTCCGATTACCGCAGCGTCTTCATAACCGGCAGCTTTGAGGCGTTCAATGATATCCGCAGCATTATCTGCTGGTACAGTGGCAGCAAGCCCGCCTGACGTTTGTGGATCAAACAATAACCGTGCGCGGGTATCATCCACTGGCCCAGAAATGCGTTCTGCAAACGCGGCATTGGCCGGTGCCATCGTGCTTTCGACGCCTGCCGTCACCAGCGCCTCTGCCCCCGAAATAAGTGGGAGCGCGGAGAGGTCCAAACTAAAGGACACATTGCCCGCATCCGCCATCTCAATCAGGTGACCGGCGAGGCCAAACCCTGTCACGTCCGTTAAGGCTGATGCCTTTGCGCCCGCCAATACAGCAGCCGCTTTAGCTGACGATTGCCGCATGAGCGCAATCGCCGCCTCAACAACAATTGCGTCTGCGACCCCGCGCATATCCCCCGCCATGATCGCGCCGACGCCAAGTGGCTTGGTTAGGATCAAAGCGTCACCGGGCTGCGCGCCGCCTTTTCGTTTCAATTGGTCCAGCGGCGCAAAGCCGTTTACGGATAGGCCAAGCGATAGTTCCGCGCCCTCCCCGGTATGGCCGCCGATTAATACAGCACTGGCATCGTCAAGCGCCTTTGCCACACCAGATAAAAGCTGCAGCAGGTCCCGCTCCGTCGCTGCCTCCCCGGCATGGGGCAGAATGGCCGTCACCAGGGCACTGTGTGGGGCAGCGCCCATAGCGTAGAGGTCACTCAATGCATGGATCGTTGCGATTTCGCCAAATAGATAGGGGTCATCCACAATCGCACGGAACTGATCAACGGTTTGAACGAGGGCTTGACCCGGCGGCGGCGTGAGCACCGCAGCATCATCGCCAGCGCCCATAGCGACACCATCTGCCGTTTTCAAGCTCAGGCGCTCCAGAACGCGTTTCAGTACGGGACTTGCGACTTTAGCTCCGCATCCGCCGCATCGCATAATTTCAGGCGTGTCAGACTTGCTTGCTTTCGGCAGTACTTGCTGCATTGGCGGCAGTACCTGGTAGCGCTGCATCCAGCGCCGATCAATCCAGTCTTTCCAGGCCCAGGCCCATTTTCCGCTGGCCGCAATGCCGCCATAGGAGACAACGGCACCGCCATCACCGGTCGACATCAAGGCCAAGGTTTTTGTTTGCGGCTGCCATGCTTCCAGCGGTTTTCCTAAGGCGGCACGGCGCAAATTCTCTGCGAGCGCAGGCCCCTGACGCACTGCATAAACCCCAGACTTCGGCAACGGCCTTGGTTGGAAATGCGCGCAGTCGCCTGTCGCGAATACCTCTGGGTGGCTTGGACTGTGCAGAAATTGGTTGATTGTGATGAACCCACCATCATCAGTACGGAGGCCTGATTGGGCTGGCCAATCCGGTGCAGCAGCCCCTGTCGCTAGGATCGTGACGTCGGCCGGGACCTGTCTGCCATCCTGCAATTGAACAGCCTCGCCCGTCACCGCAATCGCGTCCGAGCCAAGCGTCACCGCAACGTCAGCATCGCTGAGCGCTCGTTCCATGCGTTTGGCAACAGCCGCACTATGGCCCGGAAGCACGCGGTTACCCTTGCAAACCAGTGTCACCCGTAGATCAACACCCTGCTTTTGAAACCGCCTTCGCATGGCAAGAGCTGTTTCAACGCCGCCCGCCCCGCCACCAATAACGGCAAGGGAAGCACCAGACTCTAACGTTACTTCCAGTTCAGCTAACCGCGAAAGAAATGAATCTAGTGGCTTGATCGGTAAACCAAATTCCGCAGCCCCCGCTATGTTGGCTTTAGGCGGCGTCGAGCCGATATCGAATGACACGAAGTCATAGGCAAGCGGCGGACGATCTTCAAACAACACTTCCTGCGCAATGGGATCAAGCCCGGATGCAGCCGCTCGGATCAACTGAGCGCCGGACCAACGGGTAAGTTTTCCAAGATCAATGTGACATTCATCATGGCTATAAACGTCGCGCAGAAGGCCCGGCAACATGCCGGAGTATGGCGTCATAATATCCCGCGCGATCAACGTGATGCGCACACCGGGTTCTGGCTTCATGCCAAACATCTTCAGGACGGCAACATGGGCATGGCCGCCGCCGATCAGGACGATATCGCGTTCAATGGGGGCGCTTGGCTGCATACTGGGCTCTATCGTGGCGGAATGCCGATTGGTAGCCCGGATATGCCTCCAAGGCCTAGCCTTCGTAACGGACTTATGAAGAGCCTGACATCGGAAAGCTTAGCGGTGCCAGTTCACTAATCGTCCGCCCAGCCCAATCGCGCTCTGACGTTAGGGCCGCAGCCCGCTTCTGTGCTTCTTGCAGAGCCTGCGTTGCGGCTTCAAGATCAATGGTCAGGCAGTCGCCATTGCGCACAATCGCTTCCCCATTGACGAAAACATCTTGGATGGGCCGTTCTCCCGCCACGAAAATCAGGCTTCGTAGGGGATCATAAAGCGGCTTCATGGACCGGTCGCTGACATCCACCAACACAACATCCGCCTTGGCACCGACGCTCAGGCGGCCAATGTCATCACGGCGGAGCGCCTTGGACCCGCCAATGGTTGCCGCTTCGAATACGTCACTGGCGAATGTATCATCCAAACGGCCAGCAGCAGCCCGGGCCAGATAAACGGCATTCCGCATTTCCTCAATAAAATTATGGGGATACGTGTCCGTCCCGATACCAAGATTGATGCCGTTTCGCTTGTACTCGCCAAAGCTACGAAGGTTGATGCCACGCTTGCCGAAAACTGTGGGGCAATGGGCGACGGTGGCACCCTTATCCGCAAGCAGCCCCAAGTCCTTGCGTGTCGGCCAATGCACCCAAGGATGATGGTCCAGGAATATCCCATGGCCGATGATTGAGCGCTCATCCAATGCGCCAACCTCATCCAGCCATTGAACCGGCGTCATGCCATGGCGACGTTGCATTTCCTGGAATTCAGTCATGCTCTGGGCGCAGTGGATTTGAAACGGCAGATTGCGCTCATTTGCATGGTCATGAGCGTCACGCAGAAGGTCTGCACTGCATGTATCGATCTGGGAAGGCGTCACCATGCCGGATAGCCGCCCAGATGGGTGCTGCCTTGCGCTCTCGACCAAGCGCATTGCGGCGTCAAAGGCCTGGCGGCCTGCTTGATGGTCCCATTCATATTCAAGGCTATGACCGTCTCTCGTCAGCCAGCGCGCATCGCGAAACATGGGTGCGATGCAGGCGCGCAGCCCGCTGTCAGCCAGAATATCCAGCCAGCCTTCGAACGGTACGGAAAGGTCAACGACAGTCGTAACACCAGACAGCATCAATTCCGCCATCGCCACTTGCACGGCGGCGCGCATGCCTTCTGGATCATTGCCTATGGTCGTCAGGAATTCATACAGTGAGGAATGCCAAAATCCGGGACTGAGCGTCTCATCAGTCATGCCCTTGCGCAGTGGCTCGCTGGTCGGGTGTGTGTGGATATTGACCATGCCTGGGAGGGCTAAACGCTCCGAGCCATCAAGCTCCTGCGCGAACGGCCCCTCATACGACTTGCCAACAAATAGGATACCGCTCGCATCGAACGCGATATCAACGCTGCGTGCGTATTCATGGCGACCCTGGGCACTGTTCCATACAACCGCCCAATCCGTATTCCGAACAACCGTCACCATGGCACTGCCTCCTGTTCTGTCCGCGCAAAGCATAGGCATTTGAAGGTGCAGCTGGAAAGTCCGCTAGACCCGCCCGCCCGGCAGCATCCGACGTAGCGTCGCGTCCTTATCCACGAACTGGTGCTTCAGCGCTGCACCGATATGGATTGCGGCCACGGCCATGAGTGCTTTGCCGAGGATCTCGTGGATGGTCTTGAGCAGGTTCAATGCATCTTCACTGGCACCAATCAGGTTCGGCACCAGAATGCCGGTATTGAACAGATCAATCGGCGTGCCAGTTGCGGATGTCATCAACCACCCAGACAAAGGCAATGACAGCATCAAGCCGTAAAGCGCCCAATGGGCGGCTGCTGCGAGTTTCACATGCTTTGGTGGCATGCCTGGGACGTGGTCCGGGCGGATATCAATCGCTCGCCAGCCAAGACGTAGCAGCGCAAGCATCAAAATCAGCATGCCGAAGGATTTATGCCACGCATAAAGTTTGAACTTGTCCGGGCTGAACGGCAGTTCATGCATATACAGTCCAAGCGCCAGCATCGCGATAATCAGGATCGCCATCACCCAATGGAATAGCTTTGCAATGCCCCCAAACTTCGCGGGCGTGCTCTTCAGCGCCATCAGATCGCTCGCCAGTTATTCAGGCGAAGCTTCGAAGCCGATACGGATCGTGACCGTATTTCCAACGAAGGGACGCCAAGCCGTGAGGCCCCATTTTGTCCGGTCCACCTCTGCAACGGCTGTTATTGCCATGATGGACTTGCCACTAAATGGGCTCTTTGCCGTTCCACGAAATTTGGCGTCGAATCTCACGGTCTTTGTATATCCATGGAGCGTTAGTTCACCTTCAATGATGCCGGTATCCTCGCCCGTGCGCTTGATGCTGGTGCTTTCAAACGTCATCTTTGGAAAGTTCCGTACATCGAAAAACTGTTCGCCGAGCAGCGTTTCGTTCATCAAGCCGTCATCGGTCTCTAGGCTCTTAAGTGGAATATCAACCTCGACCTTAGAGTTCTCAACATTTGCCGGATCGTAATCCAGCTTCATGCGAAACTGCTTGAAGCGACCAGGATACGGGAAAATTCCCAGGTGGGTCACTTCGAAGTGCACGAACGCATGCGACCGGTCCACCTTGTAAGACACGGCTCCAGCAGCGAGCGGTGCGGCAAGGGCAACGCAGAGCGCCAGCAAAGGCAGTAATAATCGGCGAGCAATCAGCGACATCGTGAAGACTCCATTCCGCGGACTGTGCATTTGATTGCGAGTATTAGCACCTTTGTCGGGTGTCGTCTCATTAGAGACATGAAAACACTGTGATCGCGTATACAGATCAGGCAGTTGGTAAATCCATATCTGTCTCATTCAAGTGCGCCATCTCTGCCACCGTTACAGGACTTATGGGCATTCTAAGACGCATAAGGTCCGTGTCTGCCAGCGCAGTCCCCTGTGCCTCAGCCGCCAACGCAGCGACTGTATAGGCGCACATCCGGCCTTGGCATGGCCCCATACCCGTGCGGAGGAAGGCTTTGATCTGGTTTGGGCCTTGCGCCCCCATGGCCAAGGCTTCACGGACCGCGCCTGCCTTGATTGCCTCACACCGGCAAATGACTGTGTCGTCTGAAATGGCGGTGAAAGCCTGTGCTGGTGGATAAAGTGCGTCGAGCAAAGGCCGGACTGCACGTGCGCGGCCAAGGCGTCTATCGACGTCATTCGAGACTGCGGCTTTGGCACTAAGTGCAGCTGCAGCAGCCGCCCCCGCCTTGGCGCCAGTGGCAGTTGCCGCTGCCCAGCCGAGAATGCCCGCATTATCCCCGGCGACATACGCCCAATCTGTGTCAGCGAGTTGTCCATCGGTGGAGGCTTCCGGGCTCCAAGCTGCAGCCGCAGCGTCATATCTGTGTGGAATGCGCATCGCCCGCGTCAACTGTGCATTCGGGATTACGCCGTCATGCACAAGCAAAGTGGCAGCTTTCGCTTCCCCGGCCATACCGTCAGCCGTTTGCCAATGCACAGCCGCTAGTCGATCGCCCCCGGACGCCTCAAGCTGCGTGACGCCTGCAATCGTTTTACCGACATCATCGGATAATGCCCGTTGCCATTTCAGGCCCTTCAATAGGTCTGAAAAACCCGCAAGCGCGCGCAATCCATGCTTGCCTGCAGACCATTTCCTTCCAGGATCATCCAGGCGTAGGAGAACGTCAGGTGCCGCACCAGCAGCGCGAAATTGCGCCGCCAATAATAGCAGAAGAGGTCCTTGCCCCGCCAAGACGAAGGGCCGCTTGGGCAATAGCCCACCTGTCTTCAACGCGATCTGCGCGGCACCAGCGGTCATCACGCCAGGTAATGTCCATCCCAGAAATGGCATCGGGCGTTCATAAGCACCAAGCGCGATGATCAGCCGCTTGGCATGCAGTCGCCCGGCCTTCCCGTCCCGCACATAAAGGACATCACCGCCGATATCGGCACCCTCAACCCCAATGACCCGGGAAAGCGGACGGTAATCCACATCAGTAGCCCGAAAATCCGCGACCGCATCAACACCGGCAGCATAATCATCGCCAAACAGGCCAAGGTCGCCGCGTGCAGCAACAGCCTCGACGTTCCGCCATATCTGGCCACCGGGGACAGCCTGATCATCCAGAACCGCAACTTTCAGCCCGGCATTGGCAGAAATGACAGCCGCAGCCATGCCAGCCGGACCAGCGCCCAGCACAGCGATATCAACCGAATCAGCCATCACCGCTCACTCCAAGCGACGGGCGCTGCATTTGCGGTTCTACGGTCATGCCCTCTTGCACCGGGACGAGACAGGCTTGGCGGTTTGGCTGACCGTCAATCGTCATCAAGCATTCGAAGCACACCCCCATAAAGCAATAGGGTGCCCGGGGCTCACCAGATACCGGCGCATTTCGCGTGGCTTGCAAGCCCGCCGCCAATGCCGCTGTCGCAACACTTTCACCGCGCCGTGCTGTAACTGACTGCCCGGCGATCGTCAGCCGCACAGCTGCATTGCCCTCTGGTTCAACCGGTCGGCGCAGCATGGGGCGTTCCCTCAAAGCGCTTCACGGAGAAATCCTGGAACCCCACGGGCGTCTCGCCCCGTAGTATCCAGTCGGGAATATGCTTGGCATGGACACTCGCGAGCGTCACGCCGGAATGATTGGTCGTCATGAATACACCCGGCCACGTTTCCGATTCATCGTAGATCGGGCAGCCATCAGGCGGCATGATGCGGAGCGCGCCCCAGGAACGCACGATATTGACGTTCGCCAAATCCGGCAGAATACGCGCCGCCCGTGCAGCAATAGCGCCAGAAACATCACCAGTGTTCCGGTCATCAAACCCGACTTCTTCGTGGGAAACGCCCAGCATGATGGAGCCTTCGTCCGTCTGCCGGATACTGCCCATGGGCAAAGGCAGCATTGGCTGTAGTCGTTCCGTTACCAATATCTGGCCCCGTTGCGGGCGCGTCGGGCAATGCAAGCCAACCTTTGCCGCAAGCTCCGGGATGCCATGACCGCAGGCGATAACAATTTTCGCAGCGCCGTAGCGTGCACCTTCTGCCGTCAAGACAGCATAACCTTCACCATCGCGCACGATATCCACGACGCTGGCGTTCGGTTGATAGCGCCCACCCGCTTTCTGAAATCCAGCATGCATTGCGCGCAGTAGTTTCAGTGGATTGGCGTGGCCATCATGGGGGCAGAATGAGGCAGCTAGAACATCCGGTCCAAACCGAACGCCCGGCACAAGCGCTTCTATTTCCTGACGGTCAATCATCCAGGCATCATATTGGCCGTTGCCCGCCTGGGCCTTCATGGCGGTGATGATTTCTTCTGATGCGCGGACGTCTTCCTCAGACGTACACAGCGTCAACCCGCCCGGCTTCTCATACCCGGTGTTAACGCCTGTGCTTTCCTGCAAATCATCCGAAAACTCCGTCCATATCTCGGAGGATTCGCGCGACCAGTCTTGGTAGCGTTGTAGGCCGCGCCCTTTGGTTTGCACCCAAACTAAGCCAAAATTCCCGCGCGCTGTTCGAATTGCGTCATCGCCCTCATCCAGCATGAGCGTGTCGGCACCGGCGCGCGCTAGGCCATAGGCTATGGCACCGCCGACCATGCCGCCACCAATTACAATGACATCTGTTGTATCCATAATCATGATTCTAGCGGATCAACCTTGCTTGCGGAAGCGCCTGTCTGGCCCATAAGATTTCTCCATTCTTAGACCATCACCGCACAGGAAAAACATCATGCAAGTCGGATTCATCGGCCTCGGTACCATGGGTGCCAGTTTCGCCACGAATATCCAGAAGGCAGGCTATGATCTGATCGTCCACGATATCGCACGTCAGGCTGCACAACGTCACATAGATGCCGGTGCTAAATGGGCCGATAGCCCCCGGGCATTGGCGGAACAATGTGATGTCGTGCTAACGTCCCTACCCGGCCCGCCAGAAGTTCGCGCGGTTGCGACCGATGCTGACACGGGCATGCTGGCCGGAATGAAACCCGGTTCAGTCTTCTATGATCTCTCCACCAATTCTCCAGCAGTCGTGCGCGAAATCCACGCAGAATTTGCGGCGCAAGGTGTGCACATGCTCGATGCGCCGGTATCTGGCGGCCCAAAGGGTGCGGCGTCCGGCAAATTGGCAATCTGGGTTGGCGGCGATGAGGAAGTATTCAATGCAAACCGCGCCCCGCTAGACGCTATGGGTGACGCCGTGCGCTATATTGGTGCCATCGGTGCAGGGTCGGTGGCTAAGCTGGTCCACAACAGCGCGGGCTATGCGATCCAGTCTGCGATTGGTGAAATTTTTGCTGTCGGCGTTAAAGCGGGCGTTGATCCATTGGCGCTGTTTGAAGCCATCCGCATGGGCGCACGTGGCCGGACGCGCACATTCGACAGTCTGGCGGATCACTACATGATCAACAGCTATGATCCTGCAGATTTCGCGCTCAAGCTCGCCCATAAGGATGTCAGCCTTGCTGCAGAAATGGCGCGGGATGTTGGCGTTCCAGCGCGCATGATTGACCTGACCCGGGCCGAGATGACGGAAGCACTTAACCGTGGCTGGGGGCATCGGGACAGCCGGTCGTTCATGCTCCTCCAGCAGGAACGCGCAGATATTCTGAT
>Ga0181596_10003363_pt1 | contig 14878 bp, 11 predicted proteins | sample 041ome_6_FD_148655 | JGI IMG/M metagenome (GOLD analysis project Ga0181596, IMG submission 148655) | Coastal salt marsh microbial communities from the Groves Creek Marsh, Skidaway Island, Georgia - 041402US metaG (spades assembly) | ecosystem: Environmental > Aquatic > Marine > Intertidal zone... | reverse complement strand
ATTCACCATAGAAACTTTTTTTATGATATTTAATCTGTGTATGATAGGCTATGCAACGTATAGAGACTGGAATAAATATGAGACTAAGCCAGAGAAGAGTCGTAAGAATGATGTATATTCGGAAAAGTACTGGAGAGAGTCGTATGGTGATTTGGACGGCGAACTTTACTGGAGTTTCATGTGTAGAGAACTTGACCGTGTAATTTTGTGTCAAGAGAAGGGGGTCAAGGATAGAGTGAGTAACGAAGTATTTAATAACTACAAATTTGTAGTTGATAAGCGCCTGGGTGATAAGGTGTCGGACGATAATATTACATGGAGGTCTAAATTCAATCTCCGTGTAAATAGGATCAGAATTAACTCAGAGTTGATGAGTAGTATGACTTAAAGAGATATTCGATATCATAAAAATGTCTGAAGGTCTGAAAAGCGCAAAACATATTGTGTGCAGAAATATATTTAAATATGGTAGCTGTACTAGAGGTGAAACGTGTGTGTTTGCTCATTCTACAGACGAACTTGTAGATATTGAGTGTAAATTTAGTCGTGACAATAAGTGTAGTAAAGGTAGAACGTGTAAATTTAAGCATGTTAGCGAGACAAGAGAGCAGTATCATCGAAGACTGAATATTACATTCGAAAAGAAAAAGAATAGTCATGAGGACAATAATAAAGACGTCAGCTCTGTTTCTAAGGAAAAGCAGGATGATGTTCCTGTCGTAATTAACATATACGACAACTTGAGATATGACAGTGATGAAGAAAATTTATCATAAAATGCAATTATAAATGATGTTCGAATACAAAACATCATTTCTATATCTGATTTAAAGATGAAAAACAAAAATATGTAGTGTATTCGCACGTTTGGCCGAGTGGTCTAAGGCGTGCGACTTAAGATCGCTTGGGCATTTTTGTCCGCGTGGGTTCAAATCCCACAGCGTGCAGTGATCTTTATACACGGTATTGGATACCAATATCATGTAAATAAAGCTTAAAGATATGACATATAAAATATGGATTTACACCGCCCCGCTAGCTCAGAGGTTAGAGCATTGGTCTTATGAGCCAAGGGTCGGCGGTTCGATCCCGTCGCGGAGCAATTTTCGGGTCTGTTAGCTCAGTGGTAGAGCGAGCGACTGTTAATCGCTAGGTCACAGGTTCGAGCCCTGTACAGACCGTACCGATATGCTCCGCGATGTATTATTTTTACGTGATATCTGTCATATCACGTAATTCTAAAGAATCGAACTCTTAATAATAAATGGTAAAAATCAAGGGAGAATACATTGTTTACGATAAAATAATTGGAATGCATAATGCAGGGGCTGAGAGGGCTATCAAACCTACAGTTGCAGAATATTGTGTATATCCTTATGATAATTGTAAGGAGGTGACTTTAACTATATATGGTCCTACGCTGGATTTCTCTAGAAAGGGATATCAAAAGGATTATAGTTATGTGATACCTTATTCACAGTTTGACAATAATGGGAAGCTTAAGGTTGGGAAAAATCCGTATTACTCGTTCGATGGTAAAAGGGTTAGATTTTATTCTGAGATAGATATACTAAAGCCAATAGAAGATGAAGATGAAGATTATTTTATTCAGTATGACAAACTGTATGTTGTATTGAAAGATGCTGATATCACAAAGCCTCTTTCTATAAGTGGGAGAAGTTACAGGAAGGAGATAATGGATAAGAATTGTCTGATACCTTGTATATCATTTAGAAAGGCTATACCTTGTTTTAATAGTTCTTTTAACATTAATGTCTTAAAAATAGAAAATGTTTGATAAGATAAAAATGAACGTAAACATCTTAGTTATAACTACGATAGCTGCTCTAGTTATTGGTACTGTTATATTTGTTATTATTCAAAGTAACAAGAGTCACAAGGGGAAGAGATACGCATGTGTGAATAACTTTTGTGTAGAGGATGATAATGGTAAATACCTGGTAAGTGATTGTAATAATGATTGCAAACCAGTACCAGGACCTACTCCTGATCCTGATCCTCAGCCAGAATTATCTGAATTCGAAGAGATGGCATTGACTGCCGTCACTGGAACAGGAGTCCTTGATATGTTCCCCTATATCAATAGTTCTAATGACGAGGTTGACTGGTACAAAGGCGGTGCAAAAACCTGGCCTAACGGTAAGAAATATGATAACTTCTCCTATGATTCAAGTGTTTACAAGAAGTTAATGCTTTCTGATTTCAAGAGTACAAAAATTCTCCCCTGTGATAGTTTAGAACGTTCTAAGCTTCTTAGCTACATCATGGGTGTTTTCTATGCTACAGATCTTGATAACCTTCAGAAGCTGACGACCGAAGAGCTCACAGCATTCTATAGATGTCTTGTGTTCTTTTACATTACTAGTAAAGAGTCTCAACCAGATGGAGGGTGGTATGGTAGTTACTGGAAGAAGAGGATTTTGGATCAGGGTCCTTCACATAACAAGAATACTGGTGAAACGTCTATGACGGCTATCCGTAACGAGTCTTTCTTTTTTGATCAGAATATGAGTAATGTTTTACCGTCTGAATGTCCTGCTTATAACAAGTATAATGGGAAATGTCCTGAGCATTCTAAGTATTTTGGTAATCGTATATTTGCGGAGATGTGTCAGGGTACTTTGAGACGTGGTATGCGTAATTCTCCTCAGGTTCTCGCAGAGAATCCTCCATGGGCTGAAGGTGGTAATATTATCAATCGTTTTGGTACTGGTGGTTTCCCTGCAAACTCTTATTTAGAGTGTCTGCAATTTCCTCAAGAGCATGGTAAGCATGGATGGCCTTCGGGTTGTGATGCAGCAGCGGCTGCTATCCAATGTGAGTTGAAAGAGGATTATCCTGGGCCAATTTATCAACCAGAAGGCAAGAACAGACAAGCTGGTGGAGATCCTTATTGTGGTCTCAAACCTGTTTGGTTTTATTTTAGTCAGGGTCTTGGTCAGTTTTGGAATTTGGGAGAGACTGCGTATTGTTACAATTATGTAGATATTTTCCTGAATGCCCCTATGGGTGTTGGTCCAAATGCGAAGAGTAATGGTGAGAGGAACCCCATTGGTTGGTCTAATGGTTTTGGCGCCTGTTCGGAGAAAATTGCTTATCCGCCAGGGCCTGGTTCTCTTGGTTATGACATAGAGGATCCTAGTCAACCGACTGAACACGATTACAACTATCCTGCATACAGTATGAAGCTTCTTCTTGAGTATGCGTCTAGGGTTGATATCCCTGGGGGTTGTAACGGTCAGCAATGTAACGGTGCTTTAAGAGATCCTAGAACGGGGATGTCAGGGCTTGCATTTTGCGGCGCTCAAAACGGTGTTTGTTCTTGCGAAGGCAAGACTGGAGATGAGATGGTTGATTGCTTGAACCAGAGGGGACCTGGTATGGGAGAGGATATTACAGACTCTACTGGTTGTGGCCCTACTCAGCCCATTAACAGTCGCGCAGATTCTTTTAATGAGCAGGTTGCTGCTTTGATGGGGCTTAAGAAGGGTACATATTGGAAGCCTTATGCCATAGAAGGTACAAACACATACTATCTTAATAGTGCAAAGGGTGTCGGTGGTACACTTAATCAGTTTGGAGGATATAGTCCTAGTTCTGCATGGGCTGCTGCTCGAAATAAAAAGAACCCTGTTTATCCTAAACGTAGTGACGACGATAAGACTTATCTTACTGATAAGAGGAGTATGATATGTGGTTGGGTTAATGGACATTTCTATGGTTTTCCTAAAGGAGATAAGATAGATTCTTACACTCCAAACCCGTTTAAGGGTGGAATTCCTGGAACTCATCCAGTGTCTGGTAAGGTTATTTACGGAAAGCCTAATACAGAGAATGATCCAACTATCTATTATGATATGAAGGGTAATGAGTTGTACAGAACGTGGAAGGGAAAGCAATTGAAAATGGATGAGAATACCGCCCTTTTAATGATGGCTGAGTTCTATTCATGTGGAGATACAGGATTTGAGAATAAGAATATGAATTGGCCTTTTGGATGTTACTTTGGATACGGTCAGGCTCTTGGAGGACCTGGTAAGGCCGCAACCAACGCTCTTTCATGTGTTCCGTATGGATGTACTACCGTTCAGTTCACGAGCACTGCGACTGCTTACGGAAGTCTTGTACAACCTGCGTATGATTTTGAGATTCTATACAACCCTCCTGTTAACTCTTCTAGTTATGAAACGAATTGTGTTTGCGCTACCGCGGTAACGCTTGATCTTACAGCTGATTTCGATTCGGATACTCCTGGACAGGATTTGAAGAGGTATTTATGCTTGAATAAAGGATCAACTGGTGGATATGTACCTGTTGACAGTCCAGCGGGTAGATCAGCAGTTGCTTTCCAAGGACAGAACATGAAGGTTACAAACTGGACTACAGTCGGTGATACCAATACATTTAATCCATATGATAAAAATTCATATGGAGTTGATAGTAATCCTCAACCATTAGATGTTTGTCAAGGAAGTTAAATAAATATAAAACCGTTTAATTATCTGTAAAATTTATAATAGAATTCTATTATAAATCAAAAAATAAGTATCTATAATAAAATGAATAAAACAAGCAATAAAGAACTTGTCGCTAAACAGCGAGCTGAAAAACAAGAAGAAGCTCTTATTAAGAAACAGATGAAAATAGATGAAGAAAAGCTATTAAAAAAGGAGCAAGAAGAAGAAGCAAGAGAGGAGAGATTAAGATTGAAGCAGGAGAAAGCTGCACTAGCAGAGAAGAAAAAGAAACAAGCAGAAATATACAAAAAATATAAAGATTTTAGAAAAGCTGAAGATGAGAGACTTGCAAAGGCAGCAAATGATATGATAATAAAGCCGAATGTTGCTACAGTATGGAAAATTCGTGCTAAATGGCAGTCACAGGATGGTTATGATTTCTCGAAAGATTTAATGGATATTATGGAAGAAGAACCTGGATGGGCGGAAAATTTTTTCACATTAGTCCCAAATGCTAGGGAAGGTGACATAATTGAAAATATTCTACTTTCTGGAGAAAGAGGTCGGGGATTATATGTTATAATTAAAGAGAAAAGTAAACTTAAGATTGTACCTGTTGAGGAAGAAACAGATATTTTAGAGCCTCATATCGGAAGGGGATTTACACTTGGTCCGTCATTTCCTGTCGGTTATTGGGCTATTAGTAATAAATTGCAAAATCATGATTGGTTTAATATTGAACCAGTTCACACAGGTTATCTTGTTCACATAAAAGAGAAAAATCTTAATTATGATGAAACACAAGATATTAGTTCAAAAGAATATACTTGGGGAATATTAGAATTTGATGGTAAACCAGATGAAGTCGTTAAGAAGATTAAAGATCTTAAAGCAAGGAAAGAATTTTATGATAATAATACAAAAGCTTATTTTGTAACTCCCACAGGTCAGAGGAGTAACATTAAAAAATCGAGAATTTATGAATATTTATGGGAAGAATAGATGATAAATTATAAAGGCTAAGACTTTTATAATTTAGGACAAAGTGAACGCTAGATGGGAACCATGCGATATAATGGGATAATTTACTCTATGTTATTAGTGTATTTTTTACATAAGTCCCTCGACAGATGTCCAAGAAAGGTTATCTTGGCCGATATCCTGGTTTCTATGTAAAACACCAAACAACCTACGTTGGTAATTACCAAACATATCAAGGAGATTGGTAAATCCAACAATGTCCTGGCTATCCCCTCCGAATATAGATTCGGATGGTTTCCTCACACGGTAATGTTTCTTCTTTCTCCATACATAAGACACAATGTAAGGATCGTATAAAAATTCGAAGGCAGAAAATCCTGAATTATCATCAGCGTTTTCAGACATGTAGAGGATACCGTTGTCGCTAATAAAACCACCTGTAACGGCATTCAGCCCACTGTTAGGAATCCTGCATTCATCGACCTTGGCAATTTCGAAACTCATACCAGTACGATCCTGCTTGGGTCTGAGATCATATATCGAAAGGAATTCCGTTTCATGAGAAATTATATCTCTTAAATTTACGGACATGAAAAGATTCATACTGATGGGATCCTGTGTAATCCATCCAGCGAATCCAATTGTTGTAAGACTGATGGGTTGTCCTATAGGTACAAGTGTATTCTGTATACTGTAAATACCCAAAGAGATACCACCAGACCTCTTTGTCATAGGTACAACGAAAACTACCCTACTAACACCTTCTGCGTCATTCCACTTGAATTGACATCCTTGACCAAAACGAGTATGTCCAGACGGAAGTCTAACCGTTGCAGTCGGATTTCTTATGTTCTCTGTGAAACTCGGTCCAAGTGTAGTAATGTTCAATGTGGTTCTGGAGTTTCCTGCAATGACAACTCTATCTCTGATTTGGGACAGGCCACCAGCACCCTCGGTCCATTCACCCTCTGCAGGTGTGAAAGCGGCGGAATCTTTATGTTGAATGATGGGTTCGGCGTCAACCCACTCAGGACGCTCACGTTCGAGTCTTCTCTTGGCAATATTAAGCAAGTAATTATCCACTTCACTCTCAGATAGACCAAGATTAACATCTGCGAGATCTTTCATATCACGACGAAGTCTGGGGGGCTTTTTGAGGATTTCCATCGTGTTTCTAGGCTTTTTAATAGCAGCCAGTTTAGGGTTTACAGAAGCTTTTTTCTTGCTTATCTTCATAGGTTGTTTGAATCCATCTGACTGATTCATAATAGCGCCAATCAATAGACATAACATCAAACCGCCAACTACAACAAGTAAAATTAAACCAGAATTTCTGGACGAAGTATTAGATTTCTTTGTCATCTTTTTTATTTAAAGCTAGAGTTTATTTTTCTAACATTTTGTTAGAAAAAATTAGTTTTTAGTCTTTAGTCTTTGGGAGAGGGATATTATCTAGTCCGTCTTCTGCAGGGCACCAGCCACATAGATGACAAAATGCATCAAGTCTGAGGTATTTAGTTGTAGTCATATATGACCAACCATCATCTTTAACACATCTACTACATTTCATCGCAATTGAACGTGTCTTATGAGTATAGTACCATTCAACGTTCAACATAGGGTGGACAAAATTTTTGGAATATGTAGGATATACTATGATTGTATCTCTAGTTCCACTCATCACGACTTACCTTTTAACTACTTGGAAATATTTCTATATTTTCAAATTAATTTGTGTAAATTGATTTTTAGCCTTAACGTTAAGAGATAATATATAAATGAAGAGAAAGGTCTCCGCAGCATTAAAAAAAGAGGTTGCGTTTGAACAAGGATACAAATGTTCGGATTGTAACAAAATTCTTCCTCCATCTTATCAGATAGATCATATATTACCTTTTTCTATATCTAGAGACGATAGTAGAGCCAATCTAACAGCACTGTGTCCTAATTGTCACGCAAACAAAACCCAGAGAGAATGTAGAAGGATTATATACTATAAGAAACTTATATCTACATGTGTTAACTGTAACATATGCTACTTCTGTTTGGAAGAATATGGACTTGATGATGACCATACATGTGATAAGGTTTGTAAACCGATTAATCTTCCTAAACCAAAACCAGTGTCAACTGATAGTCTATTTAAATTTGCTTTTTTACCGAAGAATGAAGAGGACATCATTTGTCAGAAGATCAAGAAGCTTAAGGTTAGTTCAAACGAACGAAAAACATTGTATATAAAGCTAACTCGCCCGTATCTGATAATAAATCATAATCTCATTGAATTAAAAGACGAAAATCTTACTCCACATGATGTTGGTCAAGCAGTAAGGTCAGTTACCGATAATATTCCCACCGAACAGGGTAAATACACAGACGTTGAATTTGATATCTTTGTTGAGAATAAAGAGGGTGAAGGTGGTGAAGCCTGTATTGAGTATCTTTCGTCGTTGTTACCCCAAGAGATGCCACAGGGTATCTTTAAAGTTGATGCAGATGACGTGTCCTATATGTACTTTGCAGAAGATATGTGATTCTCATATAGTTAGTGTATGAGAATGTAAATTATGATAGTTCAGAAGCATGCAACATTACATCTTTGAGTTGTGCGAGTTGTATTGGTTTTTCTATGAAATATTTAACACCTTGTTCTTTACATCTGGTTCTATCCTTTTCAAGTATAGATGCTGTGACTACGATTATTTCTGGTCTCGACCAATTGTTTTTATGAATTTCATTGATGATGTCATATCCATCCATCACAGGCATTAGGAGATCTAGAAGTATGATATCGAAAGGTTTTCCAATGTCATGAGCTTTTTGCAACATATTCTGGGCTACTTGACCATTTTCAGCCGTAGATATGTCGCTGTACCCATATGTCTCGAGCATACTAACTAGCATATTTCTATTATAAACAATATCTTCTGCAATCAATATTCTAGATCCTTTATTAAAATTTTCTGAAGCAGAAGAAGAGTCTGAATTAGGTGTTTCATCGTCGCTCCCTATATACCCACTCGGTGTTATGGTATTTTTGATAACTTTTTGTATACTATCAAATAACTGAACCTTATTCAATGGTTTATCTAGTTTCTGTTCAAAATCCGTATTCATTATATATGAATCTATAGATGACAATGCAATTAGTGGAAAGTAAGGTCTTTCTTTTTTTATCTGATGAGCTAGCTCAACACCAGTTGTAGTAGGCATACAAATATCTATAAGACCCAAAGAGAATCTGTATCTATCTCCCAGAACTAATGTTAGAGCTTCTAAAGCTGAAGCACACGCGATAGGCTTCATTCCCCAATCGAATAACATCTCTGTAAGAACAATGCGATTGTCTATATTATCATCAACTACAAGCACTGTATGACCTTTCAGTGTTTTAGCAGCCCGCTCAACTTTCTTCTCAAGATCTTCGTAGAGCTTATACGTAACATGTATTTCGAAAATTGTACCTTTACCTTCTTCACTACTAACTTTTATAGACCCTCCTAAAAGAGACGTTAATTTTTTTGTTATAACCAATCCTAAACCAGTACCTCCATCTTTAGAGGGAGATAGCTGTTCAAACACATTGAATAACCTTTGTTGATCTGCTAAACTTATTCCTATACCATTATCTTTGACAGATATTTGTAAAATACCAGAATTATTACCAGAGATTAAAACATCTATTTCACCTCCTACACCAGAAAACTTATACGCATTTGAGACTAGATTAATCAATATCTGAATAAGCTTTTGTTTATCTATTACTATTAAATCAGGGATATTCTTTGCGTCAACTTTGAAACTAATTTGCTGTTTTTTCTCTTTAATTCTATGTTTAATCGTATTATGTACTATAGACAAAACTTCTGCAATTGAGACGCATTCATCATTTATACCCATTTTACCAGAAGACAACTTAGAGAAATCCAACACATCGTTTATTATCTTCATAAGCTGTATAGAACACTGATTCATCGATTTGAGATACTCTCGTTGAGTGACACTCGTATCTGTTTGCATAAGGAGTTGATTGTAACCGATTACCCCGTTCAAAGGTGTTCTGATCTCATGACTCATGTTAGCCAGAAACAAATCTTGCCCTACTTCTTTAGTGTCAGAGAGTGTACGGTAATCATTTGAGATCTTGTATTTTCCTAGAACGAGCTGTGCTATCCCTATAAAGGGAGTCAAATATTTAATACTTTCCTTTGTATATTCATCACTGTTCATCAAACAGATTACGCCTATAATATCAGAACCTATAGGTATGATCATTTGATTATCTACCGAATAAGTTGTACTTATAACATTTGTGTCACCTGAGGAAATAATAATATTCAATGGGTGTGTAGAAGGTTTGAATTCTATCACACTATTATCTTGTTCTTTTCCATCAATTATGTGACATATACAGGTATATTTTAAAGTGTCTCCTTCACGCACTAACATTGCACCTGACTTTGATTTCGTATGGCTGATGAATATATTGAGGAGATCAGTAATATTCTCGGTTCGATTTACCAAATTACTCAAGAATTCCTCTGTTTTCATGTCTCTGGACATTTATTATATTACAAGAAAAGTTTATATATTTTTATATAAACTCTATTATTTACTTTCCCTTATATGACGGACAATCTGGACATCCTTGGGGAAGACACCTACCCTCTTCGCATTCAAAGCAACAAGCTGAGACTCCTTTAGGATCATAATTGTATGATACTCAACATGGAATTGCATCAATGATAAGGCTTCTTTAGAAAACCTAAATCTACCACTCTTGGTATCAATAGAGCGAACAAGAGAACTGAAGGATGCAATAGGAATCATATGACAATTAGCAGAATTTGCCTGTGTAAATTTAATTTCTTCTATGGCTTTCATACCCTTAACCGACTTACTCTTAGATTCAGGCATTATTTTACACATCTTTGCAGCAGTTTGAGTTGTCATAGCTGGTCCGCTAACTTCCCTGAGAATAAGCTCCACATGTGCAACATTTACCGTTGAACTACCTGAAAATTCAGCAACCTTTATACATCTTTCAGTCAATACTCCAGTAAGTCCCCATATAATCGACGACCTTACCTCCTCATAATTGACCGAACTCATTGTACGAATACCTGCAGCTCTGGCAAGCCTTTGAATAGCGGCATTTGTTATAAATTCACTCATTTTATTGTACTATCTATATTATTTACTTTTCTGATTTTTAAGACGACGCTTCAATTCTCTAATCTGTTTTTTTAACGCAAGACGATCATCTAAATCTTTACGCTTAGGGCTGACAACAGGTACATCATCATCAGAAATAGAAAAATCTGAATCAGATGATGAGTACAACTGATCATTCTCTGGGTCGCCATAAATCTCCTGGAAATCCTTTGTCTTCATGCTAAACTTCTTATATTCATCTAGCTCTGGATTTCTATCGGAATCTTCTGTAACCTTCTCAGCCTTACGACGACGCTTCTCCTCCTTCTCAGCCTTCTCAGCCTTACGACGACGTCTCTCTTCCTTCTCAGCCTTACGACGACGCTTCTCCTCTTTCTCAGCCTTCTCGGCCTTACGACGACTCTTCTCCTCCTTCTCGGCCTTCTGACGACGTCTCTCTTCCTTCTCAGCCTGACGACGCTTCTCCTCCTTCTCAGCCTTACGAAGTTTCTCCTCCTTCTCAGCCTTACGACGACGCTTCTCTTCCTTTTCAGCCTGACGACGCTTCTCCTCCTTCTCAGCCTTACGACGACGCTTCTCCTCTTTCTCAGCCTTACGATGACTCTTCTCCTCGTTCCCAGTCCTACTATGACGCTTATCCTTTTTACGTCTTTCATTTTCTTTCTTCAATTTGACTAGTTTCTCCTTCTCCTCTCTTTCTCTGGTCTGGACCTGTAGTAAAGCTATCAGACGTTCATCTTGAATACTTACATCATCTTCATCCTCTTCATCCTCGTCCTCTTCATCCTCGTCATCCTCGTCCTCGTCCTCGTCCTCATCATCCTCCTCGTCATCCTCGTCATCGTCATCATCCTCCTCGTCATCATCCTCATCCTCCTCGTCATCATCCTCATCATCCTCATCATCCTCCTCATCCTCATCATCCTCCTGATCCTCATCTTCACTATCTTCCACACCATCCTCGTCGACAATATCTTTATTCTTAAATTCTTCCTGAATAGTATCATCTTTTTTAGTAGAATCATCACTGTCAGAATTTGTTTCATCGCCATCACTATCATCTAAATTTTCCAATTTTAGACCCGAAACAAGTTTTACATCACTCTCTTCACTATCCTCGTCGCTATCCTCATCTTCACTCTGTTCGCGGCGATATTTAGTCTGAGATTTACGTTCTACTATCTTCCTAGCGGGTTTTGTTGTATTTGAAATAGTAGCGTCATCCTCAACCAGTTTCTTAAGAGTATCCTCTTGATCTATTGGTACCAGGAATCCAACACCACCTCTCATTCGGTTGTTCCATCTTCCTCCAATAGTTCTCATAAATCTATTGTCTTTGAAATCGACGCTGTCGCTTCTGACAGCAAACTTATCTTTGTTATATTTCTCGTAAGTGATTGTCATTTTATACTGTTCGTTGTTAGGTTTTAAGTCTGATTATAATAAAATCGAATAAGTCTAAGAGATGGAATAATATAAGAAAAAGGATGAAGATACATCTAATAGATTTTAAATGTTATAAGGATGAGAGTTTTGATTTTGGCGAAGGTGGAATGGCATTGTTGTCAGGTCCTAGTGGTCAGGGTAAAAGCTCTATAATCCAAGGTATATATTTTGCGTTATTTGGTGTTGGAACAAAGGTTGCTGCTTATGGAAAGACAAGCTGTAAAGTTGTGTTAGAGTTTGATGGAATGAAGATTGTTCGCACCAAGAGACCTAACCGTCTTATTGTGAATGATGTTTACGAAGATGAAGCTGCACAGGATATAATCAATCAGAAGTTTGGGGATACTTTTGATGTAACAGGATATATATCACAAAACGCATTGAATTCGTTTGTTCTTATGAACCCGATGGATAAGCTTAGTTTCCTAGAGAAGTTTGCTTTTCGTGATGTGGATTTGACTAAGATAAAGGGAAGATGTAAAGGACATATCTCGAAGGCAAATGAAGAGTTATTGATAACAGGTGCAAAGCTCTCGCAAGTTAAACAGATGTTTGATGAGATGAAAAAGCCTGATAAAGTAGTTTTCCCCCTGAAGTGTAAGATAGCTGATCGGGATAAGGCAATAAAGAACGAGGGAATTCGTTTCAAGAATTGTGCGACAAAGATAAAGAGGAGTTTAAATATGTTGAAAAAATTACGCACGGAGTTGAATGATATCCGTGTACTTGAGGCAACTATTGCAAGTCGTAAAGAGTCGTTAGAAAATATTAAGTCTGATATAAACGATCTTGATGAATCTGAGATTGAATACGAAGGTGATGATTTTTTAGACGATCTCCATAAACGTTTGGACAGGTGTGTCGCGCGAAGAGAGTTGGTATTATGCGAGGAAAAGTACACAGAATATAAAAATAATCTGGAAGCTATGCGTTTGGAAGAAGCTGGTTCGATTCAAGATGAGATTTCTGATATGGAGTCTGATTTGTGGGCTGAATATAGTAAGGAAGAGATAGAAGATGTTATTAGCGATCAGGTGGAGTATATTAAGGACATTGAAAAGCTGGATGTATTGAAAAAAGAGACTATAACTGATGATCTTGATTTAGAACAGATGGAACGTGAGTTGGAGAGTATTCAAGGTGAATTACAGTTGAATAGGGAACTTTATACTAAGATAAAGGAACAAGAGAATGTTTATAAGTGCCCTTGTTGTGAGTCTAAGTTGAGATTTTCTGATGGTGTTTTGACTGAGTTCGACAAAGATATAGTTGATCACGAAGTTGACATTTCTTCTGTATTAGACAATATTAATAATCTTAAGAAGGCTGAAAGTAAGAAGAATGGTTCCATTAGTTCCGAGAAGGAACGCTTAAAGCGTAAGAAAGAAGCACAGAATACAATAGATGATATTACATCTTTATACGATGAGATAATTGATGTTGATAGTGCAACGGGAGACTTGGAATATATACGTCATTATCGCTTTACACAAGTTGATAAAGAAAAGAGGCTTAGTAAGTTGAAAATATCCCTAGTAAATGAAGATTTCTCTAGTTCTTACACTTCTATGATGAAAACTAACAAAGTACTGGAGGATAAGCTTTTGAAACTTCGTGAAGTTGTAGGTGAAGACTTAGAGGAGTCTACTGAGAGCGAGCTGAGAGCTATAATATCTGTACAGGAGAGAAATAGGGAAAAGCTTATTGAAATGGCTGATCAGAAGGAAGAACTAATATTGAAGCGTGATAAGTGTATTGAAATCCTTAGTAACTGCGAGAAGTCACATATGGATAATTATGGATCGGTTCGCTGTATATCTGATATAGAGCAAGAGATATCTACTCATAACAATGATATATCTGTGTTGGAAAGAGAGAAGTCTGAGCATGAGAGTAATTTAGAGAAGATTAGTGAGTGGAATGAGTACAACGATGAACTGATTAAGTATGAAACATGGAAGAAGAAGATGGATAATTTGAAGGAAAAGGAGACCGAGGATGTTAAGAACTTGGCTTCTGCAAATACTTTGAAAGACAAGATAATGGAGGCTGAGAGTATAGCGATGTTGAATATCATTGAGTCAATAAACACACATGCTCAGTTATATCTGGAGTGTTTTTTCCCAGACAACCCAATTTCGGTTAGATTACAGCCGTTCAAACAGACCAAAAAGACAGTAAAACCTCAGATAAATATAGAGGTTGAGTATAAGGGTATGGAATGTGACCTTAATATGTTAAGTGGTGGAGAACTTTCAAGGGTGATTTTGGCCTATACACTCGCTTTAGCAGAGATGTTTAATACACCTCTATTGCTATTAGATGAATGCACAGCAAGTCTGGATCAGGAGTTGACGAGTACGGTGTTTGAGGGTATCAAAGATAACTTCAACGGTAAACTTGCTTTAATTATAGCACATCAGGTTGTTACAGGAGCTTTCGATACAAAAGTCAACCTAGGTGGGGGAGTAATATGATTTTAGAAATGAATATTTCCTATTATTAATAATAATAAGAAGTAAAGATGACTGTACTTCAAACAATCTTTGAAAAAGAAAGACAGAATATTGAGGAGTTTATACAGACCATGTTTAGAAAGGCACCTCTGACAGCCGATTATAAGAAAAAAGAAGGGAATCACCTCTTCTATCAGGTTCCAATTATGAAAGTGATGGAGCATTATTTGGCAAAAATTGATGAGGAAGTTCCTATGCCTCTTATTTATCTGAAGAAAACAGCAGCTACATGTTTTTGGATAATTAATAAGTATGAGGACGATATGCCTATAGATTATTACG
>Ga0181596_10003361_pt1 | contig 14878 bp, 16 predicted proteins | sample 041ome_6_FD_148655 | JGI IMG/M metagenome (GOLD analysis project Ga0181596, IMG submission 148655) | Coastal salt marsh microbial communities from the Groves Creek Marsh, Skidaway Island, Georgia - 041402US metaG (spades assembly) | ecosystem: Environmental > Aquatic > Marine > Intertidal zone... | reverse complement strand
TCCTTTCGTGTCGCGCAACCTAAGCACGCGGATCGAAAGAGGCCAAGCCCAAAACGTATTTTTTGTCACGAAAGGGTTTACTTTCAAGGCGCTCATCGTCAGGATATCGCCATCGCCAAGTACCCGCAGATGGCCTGCGGCCTTGAAATTCACTTTTCCCCACAAGATTGGAAGACCAATGACCCAAGCAAAAGCGGGTGACACCGTTCGTATTCATTACACAGGCACACTGGATGACGGCACTGTCTTTGACAGCAGCGAAGGCCGCGATCCTTTGGAATTCGCCGTCGGCAGCGGCCAAATCATTCCGGGCCTGGACATCGCCATTCCCGGAATGTCGGTTGGTGACAAAAAATCGGTCAAGGTCGATTGTCAAGACGCCTATGGCCCCATCCACCCCGAAGCGCGCCAAGCGGTCCCGCGTGCCGAAATTCCGGCAGACATTCCGCTTGATCTGGGAACACAGCTACAGGTGCAAACACCGGATGGTCATGCGATGACCGTTACTGTCGTTGAGGTCACCGAAACCGAAGTCACCTTAGATGCAAACCATCCGCTTGCCGGCAAGGATCTGACCTTTGATATCGAAATCGTTTCGATCAACGGTTAATCCAGTAAAGCTTCCCATCTTTCATCTTTGCAAAAATACTCAAACGGGGCGAAGCCCCAAAACAAAGAATGAAAAATGTCAGGATCTGATGCATTGGGCTGCCTTGGGCAGCCCGATTTGCATTTAACGTGAACAGTCCAACAAAATTGCCCCACATCGACCGGGTGTCAATGTCGCATCATGCGCTGCGGCACATTCCGACAAGGGTAGAATGATCTGAATATCAGGTGCGAAAGCCCCCTCAGAATGGGCGCGGTGCAAGATGTCGATGGCTGCATCGCGTTCTTGTTTTGGCAAGATGTAGATCAACACAACGTTAATTGTAATTGCTTTGAACAGATAGGGACTAAAGGGCAGAGAGGGCGCCATAGTCTTTGCCGACCCATAGGCCGCAATTGATCCATTCGCGCGCACGACCTGATGCAACAGATCAATGTTTTCGCCAAATTCAACCTCAACCGCGCGATCAACGCCCTGCGGTGCGATGGCTAGGATGTCTTGGGCCAAGGTTGGGCTGCGATATTCCAATACGTGATCGGCCCCTGCGGCGCGCATGCGATCAAAGCCGTTGGCCGAGCCTGTCGCAATCACTGTTGCGCCACCCCATTTGGCCAATTGGATGGCATTATGCCCGACCGATCCGGCGCCGCCCGAAATCAAAAGGGTTTTGCCCGCCACGCTGCCCGCGCCAAAAACGCTATGCGCTGCCGTTAAACCGGGAATGCCCAAACACGCACCTGTTTCATATGACATGCCAGCGGGCAGGGGCACTGCTTGATCACTGGGCAGCGCGATATAGGTTGCGGCCGTACCGAATGGGCGCTGCCATTGGCCGTTCCAGATCCAAACGCGTTCGCCGATCCGCGATGCGTCAACACCATCGCCGACCGCCACAATCTCGCCTGAGCCGTCAGAATTCGGAATGATCAGATCAAAAGCAGGTTTTGTCACACCGGGCCGCGATCCGCCGCGGGCTTTCGCGTCAGAGGGGTTTGCCCCTGAAAATGCAAGCTTTACCAAAACCTCACCTGCAGCAGGCGTCGGCATGGGGACTGTTGTCACAGATAAAACGTCGGAAGCGGGGCCAAATTTGGAATAAACAACGGCCCGCATTAATTTTGCTTTTTCCGCAGTCGGATCACAACCTCAACCGATGCAATCTCTGCACCCTCTGGGGCCTGTGGCAATTGAACGATGCTCAGCTGATCTGCAGGGGCATCGGTCAACTTGCCATCTTCCTCCCAGAAAAAGTGGGGGTGATCATGCGTGTTGGTATCGAAATAGCTTTTGGTGCCGTCAACTGACACCTCTTGCAGCAAACCCGCGTCGCAAAAGGCGCGCAAGGTATTATACACGGTAGCAAGCGATACTTTCTCACCCAAATGTTGGGTTTGCTCGAATAGGCTTTCGGCGGTCACATGGCGATGACGACCGTCGCCAATCAACGCCTCTGCCAAGATCATTCTTTGGCGCGTTGGGCGTAACTCTGATCGGCCAAGCCAATCTTTGGCGCGGGTCTGTGGTGTCATGTTTCATTGCCTCTGCTTGCTTGCCTTTTAATTAAAACATTTCGGACACCATTTTCAATGGTTTTTAACGCAATTCCCATGTGACAGGTGACGAAGGCTTGCAAGACATGGGATACGGGTGCTAGAGGAATGTGTAAGTATTGAAATAGCACAGGGAAATAAACCTTATGTCCAACTTTCCATCCAGCTTCGACCGTGAAGACCTGTTGAAATGCGCGCGCGGCGAATTGTTTGGGCCCGGGAATGCACAATTGCCTGCGCCACCCATGTTGATGATGGATCGGATTACCGAAATCAGCGGTGATGGCGGAGAGCATGGCAAAGGTCATGTGATCGCAGAGTTTGATATCACGCCAGACCTGTGGTTCTTTGACTGCCATTTCCCTGGCAATCCGATTATGCCCGGCTGTTTGGGTCTGGATGGATTGTGGCAGCTGACTGGGTTTAACCTTGGTTGGCGCGGCTGGCAGGGGCGCGGATACGCACTTGGTGTGGGCGAAGTCAAATTGACCGGCATGGTGCGCCCAGACCGTAAAATGTTGACATATCGCATCAACTTTACCAAAGCGCTGCAAACCCGCCGTTTAACAATGGGCGTGGCCGACGGCATCGTCGAGGCAGATGGCGAAGTGATTTATCAAGTCAAAGACATGAAAGTCGCCCTTTCAGAATCTTAATAGGCCAAACAAAAAGGAGAACCCCATGCGCAGAGTCGTGGTGACAGGTTTAGGCGTTGTTTCGTCAATCGGAAACAATGCAAACGAAGTATTGGCCAGTTTGAAGGCGGGCAAATCAGGGATCACAGCCAACGCAGATATGGCAGAACGCGGTTTCCGCAGCCAAATCGCGGGCAACATTAAATTGGACGTGACCGATCACGTGGACAAACGCACATTGCGGTTCATGGGGCCAGGTGCGGCCTATGCCTATATTGCGATGGAACAGGCGATTGCAGATGCCGGGCTTGAGGAAAGCGATATTTCGAACCCGCGCACCGGTTTGGTCGCCGGATCAGGTGGACCATCCACATCCGCCATGTTGGCCGCGCATCAGGTGGTTCAAAATTCAGGGTCACCAAAACGCATTGGGCCTTTTGCTGTGCCAAAATGCATGTCCTCAACCATTTCGGCCAATCTATCGACCGCCTATAAGATCAAGGGCGTGAATTATTCGATCACCTCAGCATGTTCAACATCGTTGCATTGTATCGGCAACGCATCTGAACAGATCATGTTGGGCAAGCAAGACATCATGTTTGCAGGTGGTGGCGAAGAATTGGATTGGACGCTGTCATGTCTGTTCGATGCAATGGGGGCAATGTCGTCGAAATATAATGATACGCCCGAAAAAGCATCCCGTGCTTTCGACGCAGACCGTGATGGATTTGTGATTGGTGGCGGCGGTGGTATCGTTGTGTTGGAAGAATTGAACCATGCCTTGGCGCGTGGCGCGAAGATCTATGCCGAAGTCACGGGCTATGGCGCGACATCTGATGGGCATGATATGGTTGCGCCATCGGGCGAAGGCGGCGAACGGGCGATGCGCATCGCATTGGACAGTTTGGAAGCAGGTCGCAAAGTGGGCTATATCAACGCCCATGGCACATCGACACCTGTCGGGGATGTGGGAGAGATTGAGGCCGTGCGCCGTGTCTTTGGCAAAGGGTCAACACCACCGGTCAGTTCGACAAAATCTATGACCGGTCACAGCCAAGGGGCGACAGGCGCGCAAGAAGCGATTTACTGTTTGTTGATGTTGGAACATGACTTTATCGCACCGTCGATCAATGTTGAAACCTTGGATCCCGCACTTGATCCATCGGAAATTGCGACGAGCTTGGTGGAAAATGCTGGGCTTGATACGGTTATGACAAATAGTTTTGGATTTGGTGGAACCAACGGATCCATGTTGTTTTCAAAGTATCGCGGATAAGTGAGGGCTTGGGAGGACTTTGCCCTCTTGGCCACACTGCGTGTGTCCAATTCACCCAGAGTATTTTGACAAAGATGAAAGATTATGAGGTAGGGGTAGACGATGCAGCTGTCTGGTAAACGTGGTTTGGTGATGGGCGTTGCAAACGAGCGCTCGATCGCTTGGGGTATTGCAAAAGCCTGTGCCGAGGCAGGCGCGGAATTGGCCTTTACCTATCAAGGCGAGGCGTTTGGGTCACGGTTGGTGCCTTTAGCGGCGTCTGTCGGGTCAGATTTTATGGTCGATGTTGATGTGACAGATGACGCGTCCTTGGATGCGGCGTTTGATCAATTGAAAGCACGTTGGGATACGATTGATTTTGTGATCCATGCGATTGCCTATTCGGACAAGAACGAATTGACAGGGCGGTTTGTGAACACGAGCCGCGCGAATTTCAAAAACTCGCTCGATATCTCTGCATATTCCTTTATCGAAGTTGCGCGGCGCGCGCATCCGATGATGGTAGAACATGGCGGGACATTGATCACTTTGACCTATCAGGGGTCAAATCGTGTGACGCCGTTTTACAATGTGATGGGGGTGGCGAAGGCCGCGTTAGAGGCCACGACGCGATATCTGGCGAATGATTTGGGGCCTGATGGGATCCGTGTCAATGCAATCTCGCCCGGTCCGATGAAGACGCTCGCGGGGGCGGCCATTGGGGGGGCGCGCAAAACCTACAAACATACGGATACGAATGCGCCTTTGCGTTCCAACGCAACGCTTGAGGCGGTTGGGGGGACAGCCGTTTATCTGATTTCTGATGCGGGTGCCTGCACCACGGGTGAGATTATTCGTGTCGATGGTGGCTATCACGTTTTGGGGATGCCGCAGCCGGAAAATATCTAACGCAGAGTTGTTGGGATACGATACAAAAAAGCCCGCCATTGGCGGGCTTTTGTTGTTTCTGACGCGACATGCTTAGAGTGGATCGCCAATCAAGCTTGACCCGCCGCTTTTGAAGTCACCATAGATGCCGGTTGGTTCCATCGTATCGTCACAGACAGAGCGTCCATCCGGTGTACGACGCGCGTCCATGTAACCTTCGACGCCGTCGTCGATGATCCAATGTTGACATCCGTTCGGGTCAACCCAAATCCCAGCTTTTAATTCAGTCAGAGGTTTTGAATCGGTTCCAATATCACGGGTTTTGTCGGGACCAGCCGCACCGCCCAGTTCGCAGGCTGAGAGTGCCATGAGGCTGACGCCAAGAGTAATGTGAAGTGCTTTAAATTTCATGATGGACCCCATTACTGTACGCAGACGATTTCAACGCGGCGCTTTTGCGCCATGCCTGCAGATGTGTTGTTTGTAGCGCGTGGCTTGCGTTCCCCGTAACCCAAAGATTCAGTTACGGTTACGCCAGCTTCGCGAGCGATGCGTGCAACAGCGTCCGCACGGTTTTGAGATAGACGCATGTTATATGCATCCGAAGCGCGGCTGTCGGTGTGTCCAGAAATGGAAAAGGCGCGCGCATTTGCCGAACGGAAAAATTCCATGAGACGAGCGCGACCAGCCGTTGAAATTGCATATTTGTCGGTCGCAAAAAATTGGTCAGATGACAATACGCCACAGGTATTACCGCGTTTACACACAGGTAATCCATCGCGCGTTAAATGGGGGCTCATATACCCTTCTGCGCCATCGTCCATAACCCAATGTTCGCACCCATCCGGATCTACCCAAATTGTCGGAATATACCGTTCGCCCGTTGATGTCAGGGCTTGTTGTGAAAATGCAGGGCCTACAATTGACGCCATACCTGCCACTGCGATGATCGCAGCTTTTAAAATTTTATTGATCATTCCCACCATAATCTCCTCGTGTACCCTCACGCCATTCTATCTTTAATTCGGAGCAAATTAGTATAGTTTTAGCTAAAAGACATATTTTTTTATTCGATAGTGTTATTATTTGACATTCTCGCAACAAAATCAACGCAATCCTCGCGCTCTTTGTTTTCAACACGGAAACAAAGTGGGGCTTTTTGAGGAATTGAGTTGAGCGCGTAATTAATTCAACGGCATCCGGTGTTAGACCAGATCGCCATCCAACGAATTTCGGTTGCTTTTGGTGATTCGAACGCGTCGAATATCGCCTGCTTGGACCCCGTCCGCTTTGACATGAACAGCGTGCAAATATTCGGATTTTCCGACCATTTGGCCTTCAAATCGACCGGAGCGTTCGAACAACACAGATACATCGCGGCCGACCATGCTGTCTTGGATGGATTGTTGTTGCTCTGCAATCAACGCCTGAAGGCGTTGCAGGCGATCGGACTTCACGTTTTCGTCTACCTGATCGCGTTCGGCTGCGGGGGTGCCGGGGCGCGTTGAGTATTTGAATGAAAACGCTTGGCCATAGTTAACCGCGCGGATGAGGTCCATTGTGTCTTGGAAATCTTCTTCGGTTTCTTCGGGGAAGCCAACGATGAAATCACCAGACAACAAAATGTCAGGACGGGCCGCGCGAATGCGTTCGATCAGGCGCAGATAGCTGTCGGCATCATGGCTGCGGTTCATGCGCTTCAAGATCTTGTTTGATCCTGATTGAACGGGCAGGTGTAGATAGGGCATCAGTTTGGAACAGGTTCCATGTGCCTCGATCAGGTCATCGGACATGTCGTTTGGATGGCTTGTGGTAAAGCGAATGCGTTCCAGCCCGTCGACTTTGTCCAATTCCCAAATCAACTGCGCCAAGGACCATTCCCCGCCATCAATGCCGGCACCGTGATAGGCATTCACGTTTTGACCCAGCAAAGTGATTTCGCGCACGCCGCGTTCGACCAAATCGCGCGCTTCGTCCAAGATACGCGCCGCAGGGCGGGATACCTCTGCACCGCGTGTATATGGCACGACGCAAAAGGCACAGAATTTGTCACAGCCTTCTTGAACGGTTAAAAATGCGGCAGGTGCACGTTTTGCCTTTGGGCGTGCTGTCAGGTGTTCGAATTTATCGTCTTCTGGAAAATCGGTATCGATTGCCTTTTTGCCATGGCCTGCTTGTGCTTCAAGCTCGGGCAGACGGTGGTAGCTTTGTGGGCCGACGACCAAATCGACCATGGGTTGACGGCGCATGATCTCGGCGCCTTCGGCTTGGGCCACACAGCCCGCAACGCCAATCTTTAGATCGGGTTTTTCGGCCTTTAGGTGTTTGTAGCGCCCCAATTCGGAATAAATCTTTTCGGCGGCCTTTTCCCGAATGTGACAGGTGTTCAACAAAATCATGTCTGCATCATCGGGTGTATCGGTTTCAATATATCCCGCACCGCCCATTGCTTCTGCCATACGTTCGCTGTCGTACACGTTCATTTGGCATCCGTAGGTTTTAATAAACAGCTTTTTGGGCGCGGTCATCGTTGCAGTCCTAACACGTTCATGATCAGCGCTTGCTATACCAAAAACTGTCTGACTTGCAATGCGTGAGGTTTTGCAGATAGTGAAAAGACAAGAATTAGGGTGTGCAAAATGGATTTTTCTGGTCTCAACGAATTTATCACGGCCCAAGGGGCAAGTTTGAAAAAGGGCCCGATTGCCATCATTTTCGTCGAAGATGATGTCGAAGTCGAATCCACACTCGCGCATCACATCGCCTTGGGGTTCAAACAGGTGTTGGTACTTGCGCCACGCTTGCCCGATATTTCGGATGATGTGTTAATTGACGTGACCACGATTACATTTGATCCGTTTCAAAAATATGCCGTGCGTGATGCGATCAATCTGTTGATGCCTCATATGGCAGGGTCGTGGGTCTTTACCTGTTTTAATGCCGAGTATCTGTATTTTCCTTTTTCCGAATCTCGGAGCTTTGGCGAACTCGTGGAGTTTCACACCGAAGAACGCCGTGATTCTATGTTGACCTATGTCGTTGATGCCTATGCGCGGGATTTGACACAGGCCCCAGATGGGGTGGATCGCGAAAATGCGTTTTTGGACAAGGCGGGGTATTATGCCTTGGCCCGACCAGACCCCGAAACGCGCCATCCCAAGGAACGGCAATTGGATTTTTTCGGTGGGCTCAAGTGGCGATATGAGGAATTCGTGCCCTATGAACGGCGCAAAATTGATCGCATCGCAATTTTCAAGGCGCGCGCAGATTTGAAAATGTCCGAGGATTTTTGCTTTTCCGATGAAGAATATAACACCTATGCCTGTCCTTGGCATAACAATATTACGGCTGCATTGTTGTCATTTAGAACGGCAAAAGCGCTGCGGCGCAATCCGACATCGCGCGAAGCAATTGATGATTTTACATGGGTGAATTCTGCGCGTATTACATGGACGTCGCAACAGCTTTTGGATTTGGGATTGATTGAGCCGGGACAATGGTTTTGATCGGTGGTGTGTGAAATTTTTGTGACGTGTGAAACTAGTGCTTGCGTTTGGTCAAAAGCGTTGGCACCATATATATACATTGTATAGGAGAGTTGCGTGGCGCACGGCACACTGACGCATCTAATCGATGCTTCGACGGCAGGACAAGTAACATTGGATTTTCCCGATAATCGGTTGATGATCGAACTTTGCGGAGAATTTGATAAAAACCTAGCCAAAGTTGAACAACAACTTGCGGTTCAAATCATCAGGCGCGGCAACCAAATCGAGATTTTCGGCGAACCAGAGGCCCGCACCATTGCCGGCAAGGTGTTAGAAGCCCTTTACAATCGTCTGGAAAATGGAAAATCGGTCGAATTTGGCGATGTGGATCGCGAATTGCGGATGACATCTGCGCCAGAACTGGCGAAATTGGCGGATGATCAGCTTGAGATGTTCTCGGGCGGCAATGTCGAAATCAAAACGCGTCGCAAATCTGTTGAACCGCGCACTGACGCGCAAAAGGCCTATGTTCATTCCTTGATGAACAATGAATTGGCCTTTGGTATCGGCCCTGCGGGCACAGGTAAAACCTATCTTGCGGTTGCTGTTGCCGTAACCAAATTCATTTCGGGCGAGGTGGATCGCATTATCTTGTCACGCCCTGCGGTCGAGGCTGGTGAAAAACTGGGCTATCTTCCCGGTGATATGAAGGACAAGGTCGATCCTTATATGCAGCCGCTCTATGATGCGTTGAATGATTTCTTGCCCGGGAAAACCTTGGCGAAGCTGATCGAAGAAAAACGTATCGAAATTGCGCCGCTTGCCTTTATGCGTGGTCGTACTTTGGCGAATGCCTTTGTGGTGCTCGACGAGGCACAAAACGCCACAGCCATGCAGATGAAGATGTTTCTGACCCGTTTGGGCGAAGGATCGCGCATGGTGATAACGGGTGACCGATCACAGGTCGATTTGCCCCGTGGTGTCGTGTCGGGCCTGACCGAAGCAGAGCGGCTGTTGAAATCGGTTTCTGGTATTAGTTTCAATTACTTCACTGCCAAAGATGTTGTGCGCCATCCGCTTGTTGCTGCGATCATCGAGGCCTATGACGAAGACGGCCGCAAGGCGATGATCAAACGGTTTGAAAAGCGCGACGCGGAATGACCGTCGACATTTTATTCGAAGATCCACGCTGGCAAGACATTGATTTGCAACGTTTGGCTGAGGTTGCTAAAAACGCAACACTGCGTCATTTGGGATATGACGCGGAAACCTTTGGCTGCGATCTGTTGGCCTGCGATGATGCACGTATTGCGGATCTGAACGCCGAATTTCGGGACAAGCCCACGCCCACCAATGTGTTGTCTTGGCCGTCAGAGGAACGCGGTGCCGATGTCGATGGTGATGACCCCGATCCGCTTGATCCCGAATGGGATGCCGAGTTGGGGGATATTGCCATTTCCTATGACACCTGTCATCGCGAAGCGGCAGACGCGGGCAAAGCCATGTCGGATCACGTTACACATTTGATGATACATGCCGTTTTACATTTATTGGGCTATGATCATATTCGTGACCAAGATGCCACGTTGATGGAAGAAATAGAAGTTCATATACTTGGCAAACTGGGTATAGATAACCCATATATAGTAGACTAATCGCATGAACGCGACTTTTGGAATGGATTGATGGACGACAAAGACGGGCCTTCTAGCGCAGCGCAAAGCGCGCAGCCGAACGGCAAAACGATACTATCACGCTTGGCGACGCGGATGTTTGGAAAACCATCGGCCTCCGAACAAAAGCGATTGTCTGTTGATCAAAACTCAGTAAAGCGATCCGAAAACGTATTGGGCATCCTGAACCTGCGTCGTATGCGCGTGGAAGATGTGGCCATACCCAAAGCGGAAATCGTGGCTGTTGCGGATACCACGACAAAAGACGAATTGGTGCAAGTTTTGCGCAAAAGCGGTTTGACACGGATCCCTGTGTACGACGGCACTTTGGACAGCCCGATTGGCATGGTCCACCTAAAGGATTTCGCGCTGCGTCATGGGTTTGGAACCGACGATGCCGCGTTTGACCTCAAGGCGATGTTGCGCCCGCTGTTGTTTGTGCCACCTTCAATGCCGCTTGGCGTATTGTTGGCCAAGATGCAGACAGAGCGTCGTCATATGGCCTTGGTCATTGATGAATACGGCGGGGTCGATGGGTTGGTCACAATCGAAGATTTGATCGAACAAGTCGTCGGTGAAATCGAAGACGAACACGATATTGACGAAGGCAAATATTGGCATCTGGAAAAACCGGGGCAGTATATTGTGGTCGCCAAAGCCCCATTAGAGGACTTTGCGCGCGAGACGGGATTGGATTTGACCCAAGGCGAAGACATTGACGCCGAAGAAATCGACACCCTTGGTGGGTTGATCTTTATGCTGGCGGGGCGTGTCCCTGTTCGGGGTGAAGTGGTGCGCCATCCTTTGGGTGCTGAATTCGAAATCATCGATGCCGAACCGAGACGTGTAAAACGCGTCCGCCTGCGGTTGCCCGAAGTGGCCCAAGCCGCAGAATGATCACCGCCCTGCGCCGGCACTGGGTTGCAATCTTGCTTGGGGCAGGGGCCGCATTGGGCCACGCGCCGTGGTCCCTTTGGCCGTTGACAATCTTGTGTTTCATCGGATTTTTTTGGTGGAATGGCGATGCATCTGTGCGTGGGAAACGGGCGCAGTTCCAAAGGTTTTGGTTTTTTGGGTTTGTTTATTTCGCCGTGTCCATGTCGTGGATCATAGAACCGTTTTTGGTGGACGCCGCGGCGCATGGATGGATGGCACCCTTTGCCTTGGTCTTCATGGCGGGGGGCTTGGCAGTGTTTTGGGGGCTTGCCGGACTTGCCCATCCATATGGCGGTGCTTTTGCCTCTGCCTCGGCCTTGGGCGTTGCGGAATGGATGCGCGGCCATGTGCTGACGGGGTTCCCATGGGGAATGCCTGCCTATGGCGTTGTGGATACCGGGTTCATCCAATGGTTCGCAATCCTTGGGCCTTATGGCGTGACAATTGCCTTGTTTTTGATCTCTGCGCTTATTGCCGTGGCGCTGCGGGCGCGAAAATTTGGCTGGATTGCTGCCGCAACCTGTGCCGGTGCAATCGCCGTTGCGCTGCCGCTTTTGCGGGCTGAGCGGACGGACGCCGCCTCTGACTATGTGGTGCGCTTGATTCAGCCGAACGCGCAACAATCCCAAAAATGGGATCCTCAATATGCGCCGATCTTTTATAAACGTCTTTTGGATGCAACGGCGGATGGTGCGCGCCCTGACTTAATCATTTGGCCAGAATCCGCGATTGCTGCCTTGCTCAATTACGCCCCCGACATGATTGCCGACATAGAACAGGCCGCAGGCGAAACACCTGTTGTATTTGGCGCGTTGCGATTTGATGATGCGGATCAGCTAAAAAATGCGCTTGTCTTGTTGCAGGCAGGGGCAGAGATGCAGATTTACGACAAATCGCATTTGGTGCCGTTTGGGGAATACTTGCCCCTTGAATCGTTCTTGCGCCCGTTGGGCTTGGGGTTTTTTTATGAACTCTTTGGTGGTGCGTTCACACCTGGACCTGCACCGCGGGTGTTGGAACTATATGATGGCAAACGGTTTCTGCCTTTGATTTGTTATGAACTGATCTTTCCAAATCTTGTGCGTGGCACGAATGAACGCCCCGATTTCATCGTGCAGATCACCAATGATGCGTGGTTTGGCACCGTCTCTGGACCCTATCAACATTTGGCCCAAGCACGCGCCCGTGCGGTGGAAAACGGGGTTCCCGTTGTGCGTGTTGCCAACACCGGTGTGTCGGCGGTGATTGCCCCTGATGGGCTGGTGACGGCGCATCTGCCGTTGGATCAGTTTGGTGTTCTAAACGCCTATCTTCCGGTGGCAGAAAAGCCCACGGTCTATGCACGTCTTGGGGATATTTTTGTGCCAATTTTCTGCCTTATCGGGATTTTGTTAGCGTGGATCGAACGGCGCAACAAGAATTTATTGACCTTTTTATGAAATACGCCTAACCAGGAAAAATCAGTGTCACAACGGCTTCCTGGCGTGACGCGTAACATTAATGGAGCACTATTTCATGTCACGTTCATCATACGTATTCACCTCTGAGTCGGTTTCAGAGGGGCATCCAGACAAGGTCTGTGATCGCATTTCCGACGCTGTCCTTGATGCATTCTTGGCACAAGAGCCAGAAGCCCGCGTTGCCTGTGAAACTTTTGCAACGACAAATCGTGTTGTGATCGGTGGCGAAGTTGGATTGTCTGACCAATCGAAATTGACCGAATATATGGGTCGCATTGATGAAATTACCCGCGAATGTATAAAAGACATTGGATACGAACAGGATAAATTTCACCACGAAACAGTAGAAATTACCAACCTACTGCATGAACAATCCGCCCATATTGCACAGGGTGTGGATGCCGCAGAAAACAAAGACGAAGGTGCCGGTGACCAAGGGATCATGTTCGGCTATGCCACGAATGAAACCGATGCTCTGATGCCTGCGCCCATTCAATATTCCCATGCAATCCTTCGCCGTTTGGCCGAAGTTCGCAAAAACGGCACCGAACCGTCATTGGGACCAGATGCGAAATCGCAATTGTCGGTGCGATATGAAAATGGAAAACCCGTTGGTGTGTCGTCAATAGTTTTGTCCACGCAGCATCTTGATGACACGATGACATCTGCGGATGTGCGTGCGGTTGTTGAACCTTATATCCTTGAAACGCTGCCTGATGGATGGATTACTGCCGATACCGCATGGCACGTCAATCCAACCGGAAAATTCGTGATCGGCGGTCCTGATGGGGATGCAGGGTTAACAGGTCGCAAAATCATCGTTGACACCTATGGCGGCGCAGCACCTCATGGTGGCGGTGCGTTTTCGGGCAAAGATCCGACCAAGGTTGACCGCTCTGCCGCATATGCGGCGCGCTACTTGGCGAAAAACGTGGTTGCCGCCGGTTTGGCCGAACGCTGCACAATTCAGCTTAGCTATGCAATTGGCGTTGCCCGTCCCTTGTCCATCTATGCCGACACCTTTGGCACGGGCCAAGTGAGCGAAGAGCAAATCGAAAAAGCCGTTGCCCTGTGCATGGATCTCACGCCACGTGGAATTCGGACCCACTTGGGGCTGAACAAGCCGATTTATCAACGCACGGCCGCCTATGGCCATTTTGGCCGTGCACCCGAAGCGGATGGTGGCTTTAGCTGGGAACGCACAGATTTGATCGATGCTTTGAAAAAAGCGGTCTGACTTTCATCTTTGTCCAAATACTCAAATAGGCGCGGGTCACCGCGCCTTTTGTTTATCTGGGGCAGGCCGGCGTCTTGAAATATGGTGCGACACGCGGTAAGGCAGCGCGCATGAACAGTGACGATACATCCCCTTTGACCCATCCCTCAGGCACACCGTGGCGGAACTTTTATGGCCGCTTCAAGGGCAAGACCCTGCGCCCGACACAGATTGAATATCTGCAAAACGACCTTGATGCTTTGTCACCAGGGCCAATTTCGGTCGAAGAAAATCCCGATCGCACCGCGTTGGATATGTCTGCCATCTTTGGCGGTAAACCGGTTTGGCTGGAAATCGGCTTTGGCGGCGGTGAACATTTGGTGCATCAAGCAACGCAAAATCCGGAAGTGGGAATTATCGGATGTGAACCCTTTATCAACGGCGTCGCCATGCTTTTGGGCAAAATTCGTGATGCCGACGCACGCAATATTCGCGTCTATCCGGGTGACGCGCGTCATTTGTTTGATGTGGTTCCCGAAGGATCCATAGATCGTGCCTTTTTGCTTTATCCCGATCCATGGCCCAAGAAACGCCATCATCGCCGACGTTTTGTCACCGCCGAGCACTTAGAGCCTTTGGCGCGCGTTTTGAAAAAAGACGCCATTTTTCGCGTGGCGACGGATATTCCCGACTATGTTCGACAAACCTTGCAAGAGGTTCCCAAAGCGGGCTTTGAATGGCTGGCCGAGGGACCAGAGGATTGGCGCACCCCATGGGGCGATTGGATTTCAACACGCTATGAACAAAAAGCTCTGCGCGAAGGGCGCACGCCGCACTATCTAACGTTTAGGCGCAGCTAGTCTACAGGCTAGGTTCAATTTTGCTCACGCTGTCCGTATCTATTCAAGAGGGATGGCGCGGGGTACACAGTGTTACTAACCGAATACACCAGCGGCGGCGCAGCCATGACAAGCTATAACGTCAAAATTGATTTTGACGGAGCCTCGTGGAGCGAAGACCTACAGTCCGCCTTTGTCGCGGCTGCCGATTACATCAGTTCTGTGATCCTGTCGGATGTGTCGGACAAATACGCTGATGTGAATGACGGCATGGGGCCGCGATGGTTCGATGACCTGGAAATTTCAGCGCAGATTGTGTCAATAGATG
>Ga0181596_10003347_pt1 | contig 14941 bp, 11 predicted proteins | sample 041ome_6_FD_148655 | JGI IMG/M metagenome (GOLD analysis project Ga0181596, IMG submission 148655) | Coastal salt marsh microbial communities from the Groves Creek Marsh, Skidaway Island, Georgia - 041402US metaG (spades assembly) | ecosystem: Environmental > Aquatic > Marine > Intertidal zone... | reverse complement strand
CTATTCCATATCCACTTGCAGTGGCACGAAATCTTGCTGCTTCTGAACCATCAATTCTAAACCGAATTGTAGAATTATCACCTTCATTATCTTCATCTGCTGCAAGTTCTAGATTGTCGCTTCCAAATATTCCAATATAGTTATTGCGAATATTCGCCGGAGCGGGGTTGGTGAGTTTTATTTTTGATTGTGCGCCTTTATTAACTGTTAAATCATCAGAAACAACCAGTGTTCCACCAGCAGTCATATTTCCTGTTACATCCAGTGTTCCACCAGCAGTTACATTTCCAGCAATATCAATATTAGCAGCAAGTTTTGAACTTGTTACAGAACCATCGTCTGGGGTGAATTCTTTTGCACCATTTCTGTATGTAAGATGCGTTACCATAATTGGAATGGTTGCATCTGGAGCTCCAGTGAAGGTAAGTGTTGTTCCACTTAAAGTATAGTTCGTTGTTGGAGCCTGAAGAACACCACCAACAGAAACAATTAAGTCTGTATTGGAAACAGGGTCTTGAGATAGAGTAAATGCAACAGTAGAACCGTCACCAGTGAATGTATCAATGGTATAGTTCTGTGCGTCTGTGGCAAGTCCTAATCTATTAACTTTACTAATTGGCATTCTTTGTTTTCCTAATTACCTAGTTATTTATTCTGCATCTGCAATGGTTAATGTGCCTTCTTCAACTTGACGCATGATTTCTGCGTAGTGTCTGTTGTTAATATTTAACGGCACTGTTGAAGTTACCCCATCAAAAGTTGCAACTATGCTTATGTTTTCAGAACCTTCAACAATTGTATTATCATCATTTACTGGTTTCAAATACCTTGCGTTTGTAATATTCATTTATAACTCCGAATCTGCTGTGAAGTGAAAGCCAATCATATCATCAGAATTGTTACCTTGTATTTTAGATATTCCACGAGTTCCATCTGTTCCATTAAAAAGGACTCCCATATCATCTGCATTATGAGTATACGATGTTGTGCAGTCAGATATTGCGCCGGATGTTCCATTCAAAGAATAGACTGTAACTGTTGGGGAAGATCGCATATCAACAGGAAATTGAATTTGGACTGCTCTGTTAGATACTATTTCACCAGTCCCCATTCGGTCATACATTGCACCAACTTGTGTTACAGTTGCTGGTGCATCATTATAGTCATATGATTTTGAAAAATACCGCTGACAAAGCGCAAGCTCTTCTCCGAATGAGCGGTGTTCAAATGGAGTGGCCTCATCTCCAACTTCTAATTGGACGCCTGTGATTTGCCATGTTTCGCCAACTGTAGTGACTAAAGAATTAGCAGTGTGTCCGTATGCTAAGTTACCATCTGAATATGCACTCCAAGAAGTGTTGTCTGTAGTAATCATGTCTGACCCAGCAGCCAAAACAAATGCAAGGTCTAGGCCACTACCAGTATCATCGTTTATTGTGCCGCCCGTGTCTCCAGCAAATGTTATAGTTTTGTATTCCCATGTTGAAGCAGTGTCTATTGTGTAAGTAGAACCAATAATTCTGGTGCCATCTGGTGAATACAAATACACCGCATAAGTTGCAGCTATTGAAGATTTAACCCAAAAGGAAAGTGTAAGCTGTTGTGCGCTAGAAGTTCCGTATTTTAAGTGCTGTAAATCTTGAGCTTCTATTTTATGACGAGCCATAAAATATTCTGTAGCATCTATGGCTGTTTCTGCGGTTGTTGTTTCAATTTTAAATGATTTAGTAAAACCATCAGGAGCATCTGATACTTGAGAAACCGTCATTATAGCTTGATCTCGACCAGATTGATTATATGCGAAACGGTCAACGGTATAATAACCAGGCCCTGTAACACCAGTAACACTCGTGCCTCTCTGAGCCACTTGCATGGCACCGTTGATGACAAGATTTCTGCGTCCAAGATTACCATCATTGATAATATTACTTGTTTTAATTTTTGTTAATGCCATATTAGTATCTCACCACGATTGCGTCTGCACTATCTGGAGCAGCAGTAAATGTTATTGTTGAACTACTAATTGCATAAGCAGTTGTTGGTGTCTGACAAACACCGTTAATATAAACAAATGTCCCATTAGTAGTTGCGTTAGAATTAGAAAGAGTAAATGCAACGGTAGAACCATCTCCAGTAAAGGTATCTACAACAGTTGGAGAACTCATCTGTCCTACTGTCATCTTTCTAAGAACACCAGCAGAGGTATCATATACCATCACATTGTCTGCACGATCAACAGCAGAAACATTTTGTTGTTGCGTAATAATTGTTGAACTAAGTTTTACATTAGTAATCGAACCGTCTGGAACTCTCCTTACGGTTGTTTTCATAACAAAGTTTTTAACCTCAATCTCTGCACTAGCGTCTGGTGCAGAAGTAAATGTAAGTGTTGTTCCAGAAATATTAAAGTTTGTTGATGCCTTCTGAACAATACCATCAACTGTTACAAGAACATTTGATTCTCCTTCTGGAGCATCTGTCAATGTAAAGGCAACAGTAGAACCGTCACCAGTAAAGGTATCTGTGGTAAGGGAACGCAACCCAGCGGCAAGATGGGAAGCAGTAATAGAACCAGCAGTTGGTTCATAATACTGTGAACCAATACCTCTATGAATTACATAAATTGTTGCACTTGCATCTGGAGCAGCACCAAATCGTAAAATACGAGGTGCAGAATTTCCATCTAGGGCAATCGTATAGGAGTCAGATGGTTCTTGCACAACATTCTCGACAACCACCATAAGGTTGTCTTCATTTGTGCCAGGCACATCTACCGACAATGTAAAGTCTGTAGTGGAGCCATCACCTGTAAAATCCTCCTTAACAAAGGCAGGAGTTACTTGATTTATAAATGGAACTCCAAGATAACTATCTGACATATTATTTTATCCTATCTTAGTTCACATCTTCTAGAACTGAAGCAACAACATCTATCGTTGCAGCAGAAGCATAGACTTGAATTTTATCGTCACCGTTCAATACAACCTTTTGACCAGAAACCACCTTCAAAGATGATCCGGCCGGAACTGGTGCATTCTTCACAATATGATATGTGTTAGTAGAACTACTGTCATACACAAGAACTGTTACTTGAACAGCACTTGTTCCAGTATTTGCACAATCTAGTTCGATGAGGATTGCATTAACGGCAGAACCATTGTTTGAAGTGTAGACATCAGTGGGAGAACCACTAGAGGTCGAAACACTTGTCGCAAATGCATTTTTAAAATTGTTTGCCATTTTGTTTTTTTCCCTTTAACCTATTTATATCGTTTATCCAAGAGCAACTGCAAGGGCGATACTAAACCCCTCAGTCGTAAGTGTGCCGTCTGTATCTGGAAGATACACTGTTCTATTTACAGATGGGTCTGTAGCAAGTAGAGTTGTATTAAAACTTGTCCCATCATAACGAATAGAATCCATACCAGTAATTGCAGAGTCTAATTCAACAGTTAATGTATCTGTAGCACTAACTGTTGTGGTAACATTATTTCCACCAGCAATTTCTAGTGTATCTGAAATAACAAGCGTTTCATCTGAACCACCATCACCAGAAAGAGTAATACCAGTGGAACTGATTGCACTATTCAGTTGAGAAACCGCCTCAACAATATCTGTTACTGCACTACCATTAATAGTCGCAGGCAAACCACCGATGTCACCGACATCAGTTGCAAGTTCATTAAATTCTACTCTCCACTCTTCAAAAGTAAAACTAGCTGGTGCGTTACGATCTGCCATTATTTCTTATCCACTAATTGCAATAAAAGACCTTTTATTTCGTGCATCTCACACTTTAGATTATTTATATCTCTTACCGCATCTCTTAGTTCATCTCTTTGCTTTTGAGCAGTTTTTGCTCTTGCAACAGCAGCTTCGTAAGCAGCACGATTTGTGTTTATAATAGCCTTGGAGTGCGTGTCACGAACTAAGTCTTTGTTATTTTCTACTTTTAAATATTCTTCCATATTACGTTGCCAGTGCGATCGCCCTCAAGTCTTTAATACGAGGAGGTTGTGCCGAGTTTGTTGACTTCATTCTAATCTTAACAGAGAATGCAATAAATTCATCTAAGTCATCAGCAGTAAATTGATATTCCAAGAAATCCTCTGGTGTTGTTGAAGCATTAACCGTAGTATCTGGAGAACCATTTTCATTAAAATATGTCCATCCAATTTCTTCAAAATCAGACGCATCATCTGAACGAAGAATTTTATATAGAACTTCAATGTCAGCATCTGGTTGTCTATTTGCATCTAACAATACTTTAATAGATGTGGCAGGGTTTTCAAGTTGTGCCTTTCTAGTAATATAAATTACCTCGTTGTTATCACCTTCTGGTTCAGTAGGTTTAACGAAGATTGAAGAAGCACCATCTGGAGTTGTAGAATTTGGGAAAACATAGAAGTCTTCATCCTGTCCAGCAGGAACATCATCAATATTATTAATTCTATTACTAACAGCGACAACAGACATGTCTTCAATATCAACAACTGGAGATAGATTATCTCTTGTAGATGTCATTTCTAGATAGCACAAGAACGAATCTGCACCACTCATCTCATTCGTTTCATTTATCTCAGATGCAATCAACTTTGGATTAACAAAGTAATGATTTTCATTTAGAGTAATGAATTCTCTGTTTGCAAATGATGAACGAGTGAACGATGTCTGAGAACCACTAGGAGATCTAGCAGTAGTTGTTCTAATCGAAGCAGTCAAAGTTGTATCTGGATGTTCAACTGTTGGTATTTGAACTTGAACTTGATCCATCATTACATTTTCAGTAGCCCTCACATTATTACCACCAAATCTAGAACCTATATTTGCTCCTGTTGTTGTAGTAATAACATAGTAATCCATCTGTGGATATGTAATAGATGTGTGTGTTTTATTAATATCAGTCAAAGGAATGTTATTAATATGATACAACTCTACCTTTGCACTATAACCAGTAGCATCAGCATCAGATGAATTTGCAGTATAGAATTCTTGGGCTCCAACAGCATTAATATTTCTTGTTACACCAGTAAGTTGCCCACTAGAGACACCAGTATAAGTGATAACCTCATGTGGATATTCTGTCGGATCATGTTCTTCACCATTTTCGTCTAGTTGAATAATTTTTGCATAACCAGTAACCCCATTAACAAACCTATATTTACCAGCAGGATTATCAAATGATGTTGTATCAGAAATACTAATTGATGTAGCAGTTGTAGAAACATCAGCAGATATTGAAGTAGAGATACCAGAAGAGACACCAGTAATTGTTACATTGTTTCTTGAGGCCTCATACATTCCATGATCATCATGGAATACTTTAATACTTGCACTTCCTAGTTTAGCAACAATCACCGCAGCACTAGAAGGAGCACTATCAAATGTCAATGTTGTTCCACTTACACTAAATGCAGTCGTAATTGTTCCATCTAAAGTTACTTCCATAAGGGATGTAGATGGATTACTCTTTGTCATTGTGAAGGCAGTTGTTGAACCATCACCAGTTCCAGAAAGAATTGTTATTGGATCAAAAGACTGTAGTGGATTTGGATCTAGAACTTCTACATCCTCTTCATCCAATACTTCATTTCTCAATTCAATCAGGCCAGTAACATTGGTATCAAACTTAGCACGATATAACTTGAATTTCAAGTCTTCCATATCAAATGCAGTCCAAGTAGTATTATTCTGTGACTTAAACAAAACTCCCAAATATGGTTGTTCTGAAACAAGTCTCTTTCCACCAACATCAATTTCTCCCATACGAGAAATCCATGCAAGATACTTATCACTGTTTGTATGAAGAACGATACAATACTCAGTTCCATCTTTTACATAGACAGGAGCCTCAAACTCAAATGTCGTAGCAACACTTGCAGTGCTGGATGTATTTACTTGATTCGGTTCTAGAGTTCTAGATGCATGTGGAAGAACCGTTGTAGTAGGATAACCATTATCCATCTCACGAATCTCACATGTAACTGGAAGAGTTTTGTCTTTCTGTGAGAAAAATGCATCAACCTTTGTGATATATTCACCACCATCTGCCTGAGGCATAAAGGACTGTGCAAGCGGATCCCACCATCCAACAACTCTTTCTCTTGTTGATGTCTTTTTAACATTCTTTGTCTGAGACACAACTTGTGTTTTTACTACTGCATTTCTTGTTGCAATAATTTTTTCTTGAACAGTGTTTAATACACCAGATGCACGATATATTGTTTGTGCAAATGTATCAGCAACATCACTGTTTGTTGCAGAAGAAGTCAGTCTGAATAATCTTTTACCAGTTTTAAACTTAGGATTACCACTAACCTTTGGATTTGGAATTGAGAAATAACCAGCAACATTACCAGCAGCATTTGTTACCAATGCGTAATCGTTTCCTTCAATGCCTGGATTGTTAGGATCAGAATAGTCTAGGATTAACTCCGTTCCACTTGATGGAGTAACAGTTCGTGTTCCATTTCTTACACCGATAGTAATTTCATTTTGTTTATCTTTTCTTCTATATTTTTTGTGTTCAAAAACAGCATAACCTTTACCATGAGCAAGTCCCCAGCCAGGCCGTGTCCATCTTTTACTCGACTTTAATTTATAATTGGCACCAGCACTACCCCTCCAAGGGATTAGTGTGTTATTCTGGTCATATGCCTTAATCCAATATAGTCTATCATTAGCACCAATAACATCATTAGTATCGGTTGCAAAGATTCTAAAATAGATTTCGCCTTTATTGCCAGCAGAAAGATTAAGTCCAGAAAGAATTATAGTATTATTCCTTTTGCCAGGATGTTGTTGCGAAGTTACAATATTAGTCCATGAATCTGGATCATCTGGAGTATGAGACCAATCTACTGTAATTAGAAGAGGATTTCCTCCAACCTTATAATATTTTATTTCAAGTTTATCTACTTGAGTCCACAATGGAGAAGCAGGAATTTTTACCTTTTTATATGCATTAGCATTACCAACTACAGAACCACTCACTGGTGTCACATAAGGTGATACATCTTTATTATCAAAGAATGGATAAACCCTAGTAAAAGGACGCATTCCAGTTGCTTCAAAGTATACATTTTTCTTACGAATGAATGGAACAACTGCCCTAGATAGAGTTCTTGTTCCTAGTGATTTTCTATCAATCTTTGGAACAACAGTTGTGCGAACTCCCTGTCTAGAAGACTTACCTCTTTGTGTAGTCACTGTTCTTTGAACAACAGCACGACCTCTACGAACACCCAATTGTCTAGAGCGAGAGAAAGACCGTTCTCTATATTGATCTGTTTTTGTAGATGTTGTTCCTGTCCACTGTGTTTGCCAAGCATTCCATACTGTTCCGATTGCATTTTTATTTGCAGCAAGAACTGAATCAAAATTGCCTTCACGATTAATTACAAGAGCAGGAAGACGTTTAACTTCAAACCATCTATCAACAGAAGGTTTAAGTATCATATTACCAGCCCATGCAAAATTAAGAACAGGGTTTAGATTTTCAACACGAGTTGCATACGGTTGTTCAGCAACAACTACATGTTCATATGGAAGGGTTGCAATGTCAGCTTCAGAGACAACATAATTATCTCCTGCCCTTGCAAGATCAACATCGGCTTCGTCAACATCGTTTACTTCTCTAAGTTTAACATTTTTCATGTTATACTTTGGACGAAGTTCTCCAGCCTGTAAATCCATAGAAACTTTATAATCGGGATGTCTAACATCTCCAGTTCCATGTCCAGCAAAATTATCTACAACAAAACCAGACTTAAATCTGTCAAGTCCGTTTGCGTCTTGAATTTGGAAAGACTCCGTGTCTTTTTCTAAAAGAGAAAGTGATGTATAGTATTCAATATTTTCAATACGAGATTCTAGTTTACCAATATCACGCATTGTATATCTACGATGTATTTCTGGTGTAACACGAATATCATCAATGTTAATTACAAACGCAGGCATATCCAAAGTAACCAACTTCATAGCATTATCAAGTTCGGCCGGTGCCTCTGGACTTTCAGCAGGAGTTCCAGAAATAACTCTAAAGTCACCTTCTGGAGTTAAGTAAACAGAATCAATTCTAGGAAGATAATGTTCTAGATTATAAGTTACGTTTTGATTATCTACTGGAATAAGAATATCGTTACCGCCTGTTCCACCGTAGGTTCTTCCTTCAAAGTTAAAGGAGTAACCAGTGACAACTTCAGCAGAAACAGAACCAGTAGATAAAGTAATACTTTGAGGAGAGCCAACAGAAACATCGGCAACCTTTGCCCTAAAGTCAATACAATCTCTCAAGTCAAATTCACCAGAAGGTTCTCTTTGTTCTGGATCAACTTTAGTTGCAGTATAGGTTTGAATATCTGCATAACCGATATCAGAATACGAATCTACAGAACAGAATGCTCCAGTAGAATGTCCGAAATAATCCCATACGACCAGCAAATCACCAGATGGTGGGGTCGCAGATGGTTTACGAACTATACGAGCAATATCATAGTAGTTGTCTCTTTGTCCGTTATCAAAATCATAACTAGTTGTAACTAGAGTGCTACCAGCGGTAATAGTCCCAACTGTAGCAGTAGCACCAGATTCAAAACCAGTAACAGTTTCTCCAACAGAGAAGTCTGTAGTTCCAATAAGAGCATATGCAAATGGATTTGTTTCATTAATAAGAATACCACGAGCACCAGATGTTCCACCAGTGATAACCTCACCTCTTACTGGTGTTCCTACAATAGAAGAACCTACATCAAATTCTGGAAGAGTTGCCGCAGTTCCAGCAGTTCCAGAATCGTATATAGCCCAAACTCTGTAACCATCAGACTTACCTAAAGATATGTCTTTATGAATAGAAGATGTTCCATATACTGCACCATTACTATCATTAATTACATGAACAAGTTGAGCTCTTGATCTAGTTTTAGTAACCTCATTTGTATTTGTTTTTAGAATAGTTGCAGTTATCTTAACTACTGCGCCATCTCCAAAGATTGCAGAACTGGTTAGTGTTGCGTTTGCAGTATTAACACCAGTGATTGTTAAGTCTTCTACATCAATCATATCACCAGCAGCAGCAGAACCAGCAGTTCCAGCAGTAAGGACTGTTACAACATAATTACTATTTGTTTTTGCGAGGAATGTTCCATTGGTGTCTGCACCAATAGCAACTTCACCAGAAGAGTTTGAAGTAGAAATAAATTGTTCTTTTACATAAACGTCTGTGTCTGAAACGAAACTATTTGATTCTGTTTTAAGTGTCTTAATAGTTTCTTTCTGCAACTTACGAAGAAGAATATTTTTATCTTGATCGGTAAGTTTTGCCCTCTTTCGAATGATGTTCGCAGATGTAACATTATCTGTGGAAGGAGCCGCAGTGAAAGAAATTGCAGTGCTGGTAACAGCATCAACAACTCTTTCTTCTGTTGTTCCATCACCAACAGGAATGTCTAGAATATCGCCAACCTTTACCTCACTGGTATCATAACCAGAAATACCAATCAAGTTATCAGTTCCAGTTGTCTCTGTTCTGTATGTTCCAGAAAGAGTAACCTCAGTTTCTAATTTGACATCAGCAGTAAAGTTTGGAGTTGCAGTTCCATAATTTTCTGCCATGAATAGTTGTTTAACATTCTCAAAAGCAAATGTTTCAACGGAAGAAACAGTTAGTTCCGTAGAACCACTATTAACTATATTTGAATTTGTAGCAGAAGTTTTAAATTTATTTGCAGAAGAAATAGTTCCCACAACAGATGTTAAGTAAAGAGTTGTTCCACTTGAGTCTGAGGCAGCAAAACCATAGTTACCAGTAGGAAGACCAGTATTGACATCAATCTCATCAATTCTTTCTCCACCAACAATTGCTGGAGAAGGTGTCCCACTAAGTGTTATCTTGTTAAACATTCTAATGTCAAACAAGTAAACTTTATATTCAGAGTTTGTAGCAAAAACACCACTTGAAGAAGAGCCACTCACAAATTCAATAGAGCGTCCTCTTGCATAACCAATGATATTTCCAGATGCAGAACCACGACTTGAAGTCTTTGTGTCATAGAGTTCAATCTTATCAAACGCAACAGAAGAATCATCTGTTGTAAGTTGTGGAGAGAAGTCTGGAATAGTATTAAGATTTGTTGCAACAACAAAGTTACCAACTTCAATAGCAGTATTTGTTTCTTCAACAGTTGCAACCTCTCTAGGTTTTGCAATGTCTACATATCTTGGTGAAATGATGTCAACCTCATAACCACGAACATAAGCCTCGCCAGGAGATACTTGTAGGGTTAAAAGGTTATCTGATGGAGTGTTACCACTATCAGTTGTCTGAGATGAAGTATATACTCCATCGTTGAAACCATTGTCTAGTGTCTCACGAATATCATAATCAAAGTCTTCTAGTGTATAGTCACCAGACTCTTCATATGTTCTACGAGCAAGAGTTTGTTCCAGAATAGAATATTCTGTATTTCTTGCATGAGTTTCTAGAACACCATCTTTAACTCGCATAAGTTCTACGAAGTTATCATCATTAACATCATCTAAAGTTTTCTTAGATAGCGTTAGTGTAATCTTTAGTCGATGAGCACCTTTTGCATTTTCGTTTGAAGTCCCTTGTGCATTATCCAAAAGAGAAGTATCTTCTTCTGGTGTTTCAAGAGTTTCAGAAATATCCAAACCAATTCTATAAGTTGGAGTTGAACCATACTTGTCTAGTAGAATTCTTTGTTCTGCAACACGAACAAAATGTCCACGAACAAAGTAGACACCTTCTTGAATGTTTGCAGTCGAACCAATAGCAGTAGCATCAGATGTTAATAGAACAGCAGATTCAACATCAACCCCAAATGCACCAACAGCAGCATCAGCAGAAATAAGTTCACCATTTTGAAACTGTTCTACATCCTTTTCTGTTCCAGCATCAATATACTTTACATATAGAGTGATAGGATCGGCTGTAGTTGCTGCAACAGCAGAGATAACCTTTGCCTGAATACCAGTTTCAGAACCAGTAATAACTGTTCCAACATAATCGTCAATGTAACCAGAAATATCAGATGCATTATAATTGGACTGTAGTTTTACAGCATAAAATTCATTGTCAAAACCAGAGGCGCCTGGGATAACCACAGAGCCTTCTTTGAACATATGTCTGCCAAGTCTATCAATCTGACTTTGAAGAATAGTTTGTAATTGAGTTAGTTCTCTCGCCTGAACTGCAAAGCCAGGACGGAACAAAACTCTCTGAAACTGTTTTTCCTCATTAAAGTCATCATAATAAGGATTAACATTGAGATTCGTTTTTTCCATGTTTTAGAATTCCACTACGATTTTAATATCTTCTGTTTGGTCAGTTGCCCTAGAAATTGGGCGTCTGTTTTCAATATATATGATGTTTCCAGAATTTGATTCTAGTTCTGGACTTGCGTATCCACTTGCGAAAGTAATAGAACCATTTGATAATACAACAGTTGGACTAGAACTTGTGTCTGGAGTAGCAACAGCACCAGAGGATGCACCTGTTACAGCATTATTACCAGAGAAAGCAATATACTTATCTCCAACACTTCCATACTCATTCCATCTCTCTTGTAGATAATACAAAATGTTATTTGTTGCATCCCACTCAACAACTCTGCCAACGGCACCAGTTGAAGATTGTGTAATCTTTTCATCAATTTCAAAGTCTGTGCCAGGAGCAGAGGCAAACTTAATTGCGTAACTCTGTCTAACTGTAGACGCAGAAGCAACTGTCGTTGTTCCTACATTATAGGGATCAATTAATAGTCCAACTTCTCTGAAGTCATTAGCAGCAGTAATATCACTGCCCTCATCAGCTTCAAGTTTAGCATTAACCATGACATAGTGGCCACCAAGTTCGGCAGGAGCATTAAATCCATGTCCACCTTTCGGAGAAATGATTGGGGCACAAACCCCACCAGTTCCAACACCACCATTGGTAATATCATAAGAAGTTCCAGACAAGTCAGATGCAGTATAAACGTCTGTCAAATCGACTGTTCCGTATGTATAACCAGAACCAGCAGCAAAGATTTCAGTTGCTGCAGCCCCCTGTCCATAGTCTGCAATACCACCAGATCCAATATTTAATTTTACGATACCACCAGTTCCATCACCGTCAATCGCAGCATAATAGATGCCACTATTTGGAGCAACATCCACATAACCAGAACCAGTTGTGATTCTTAGTGCGTCAATAGAACCATCAACAGCATCACCACTGACTGTGGAATTTGTTGATACTGGAATAAAGTCTGTAGTTTTAAACTTATTAATCTCTGTAGTTGTCAGAGTATACATGTATTGTAGAATGTAACCACCACTAAGAACTGGAGCAGTAGTTTCAAAAGTAGGTTCAGAACCAGAGTAGGCAGCGCCTCCGTTATTATCCAAAACCTTATAAACTTTATTCTCCGAAGTTACAAAGTAGAAGTTAGATTCCCAAAGATTTGTTGCACCAGAAGTTGCTGGATTAGATACACTTACGTCATGTTCATACATATCGTAAATAGTGTTATTCGCCCAATCCCTACGAGGGATTACGAATGCAACATCTGATGTTGAAATAATTTTTGCACCCAACATGGAATCCCAATTATAGAACTCTCTAGTTACATCATCAACTGGTGTTGGGGGAGACTGATCAGAACCGCCACTTGTGGCAGATGAGAAAGGAGAACTCTTACCGATAAACAAATAAAATGTTGTCGATGAGAACGAATCCTTAAACACATCTGCATTGTGTTGTCTGAATTTTTCTGTAATAATAGCTGCCATTTTTCTATCTCAATTCCTGTTAATATTATTTAGTCTGCTTCTGCAATCGTTAATGTGCCTTCTTCAACTTGACGCATTATTTCTGCGTAGTGTCGGTTGGCAGGGTCTAGTGGGACTGACATCTCAACGCCGTCAATGGTGGCTCGGATTGATATGTTAGTGTTTTCGTCTGCATCTGCATAATATTGTGCAGATTCAATATTAATATTTATTTCATTCATTGTTATAACTCCGCATCAAAAGTAATTCCGCTTCCAGAGACAAGCTGTAAAGCACATGCGCTTCGTGTAGAAGTTGTTGTGCCAGATATGGTGGCATCAAGTCTTATTCCATTAACACTAGTAGAACCTGAGCCAGCGTTCCAAACTGTCGCTGATGTTGTTTCGCTAAGTCCATAAAAATCAGGCTGTCCAAATACGGTAGTTGTAGGAGCTGAACGCATAGTAGTCATAAAATTAATTCCACCAGTAAAAAGTGTAGAGCTTCTGGCACCCCAACAGCCTAAGTTCTGCTCAGCATCAAAACGCTGATAATATCTTTGGCACAAAGTAAGCTCCTCTCCGTATGAACGGTGTTCAAATGGGGTGGCCGTATTGCCAACTTCTAGTTGGACGCCTGTGATTGCAAAGTAATCTGAGGTTGTTGTAGCAAACTCTAAGTTTGAAGCATTACGGTCTGGATTTGATTCAGCAGTCCAACTTGTTCGATTCGTTCCACCAGTAAAAGCAGAACCAGACTGTAACCAAAATAAAACCCACATACCCATACCATTATCATTGTCAATTGAACCAGAAGTATCTGCTGGGATTGATATTGTTTTATATTCCCAAGTATCTGCTGAGTTAATTGTATACGATGGTGTTACTTGTCTATCGGAGTTGTCTTTTTGTTGAAGTTCAACAGAACCAGTTCCAGTTATATTTGACTTTACCCAAAAAGATAGAGTCATTGGTTTTGCATTGGATGTTCCCATTGCTAAGTGTTGAAGATTCTGTCCTTCAATTCTCTGTTGTAATTGTATATAATCACCAGAATTAAGTGATCCTGTGGATTCAGCGGTTGTGCAAGAAATCTTAAAAGAATAACCGAATCCATCTGGAGCATCTGTTGATTGTTCTGCGGTTAGTGTTCCAATCACACTCGATAACAAAAACCTATCAGCTGTGCAATAGTTGGGAGTAGAAGTTATACCAGTAACACTCGTCCCCCTCTGGGCTACTTGCATAGCGCCATTAATGATAAGATTTCTGCGTCCAAGATTTACTGTATCAGAAATTACATCCTGTTTTACTTTTACTAAAGCCATAAGTTTCTATCCTATTCTGGAACCGCTTCGTCTTGTTGATTTGCAGCACGAATTGCAGCAGTCTCAACAATACCTAAATCATATGCCTGTTGAACTTGAGCAGCCTCACCAACCGCAAGTGCAATTTCATTTGCATTGCAATGTGCAATCAACAAATCTAAAATTTCTTTTTTTGCTTTTTGAGCTCGGACATCAATAAAGTTTTTTGCCCATGCGTTTGGAATTGCCACATACTCTAATGCTTTGTAGTTTGTGTCATCCATTTCGATTGTAATTGTTTGTGTCATAATAACTCCTAATTAACTTACTAAATTTGCATACCATCCAGAATACGCAGAATAGATATATGAATCCGTATCACTTGCGCCAATTCTATAGTCTATATAATCCCCAGCACTCAATTCATATTGAACCTCCGTGATACATCTTTGATATGTCCATGAAAGAGTAGACCCTCTAGAACTTAATCCAGTGTGTCCAATCTGAGTAGTTCCGTTGAGATAGATTACGAGACTATGATAAGTGTTGGCGGTTTGCCCACCATGATTGATCAAAATATTGCATCCAATTCTATAAACCCCATCTACAGGAGCAGTATATACTCCAGTGGACATGTTCATATTTCCATCAGTCCAGCCATTAGATACAGCAAAAACTGGATCTGGAACGCCTGTTAGGTCTTGAAGTGCAACATAGCCCGTTCCGTGTGGAATGTCAATGGCTGAATTGTTTCTAACATAATACCCAACAGCTTCACCAGCAACTGCATACCCTTCATCATAAATTCTGAATGCACTTGATTTTGATGCAGTATCAAAAATAAAAGATGCATCTGCCTGATCG